>Ga0228711_1002634_pt1 | contig 27732 bp, 17 predicted proteins | sample MedpolnodulmetaG_2_FD_177996 | JGI IMG/M metagenome (GOLD analysis project Ga0228711, IMG submission 177996) | Root nodule microbial communities from Medicago polymorpha collected in Santa Monica, California, United States - brown nodules | ecosystem: Host-associated > Plants > Roots > Nodule... | reverse complement strand
GGGGGGTAAAATTCCGAGTTTTAAAATAAGGGAGGAAAAATCCATAATCAATCAAAATAGAGGGGGTAAAATTCCGAGTTTTAAAATAGGGGGGCAAAACCCAAATTCAATCAAAATAGGGGGGGTAAAACTGCACTTAAGCTTAAATAATAAATGCATCTAGTAATTTGAAAAGGGGTTTAAATTTAGGGACAAAAATAAAATCAAATAGGTGCTTAAATATAGGGACGGAGGGAGTAATTCATATGACATACGGGACAAATCTAGACATTCGGTATATGCGTGGTTAAAATTTTAAAGAAAAAATCATGTAAACTATATTAAAAATAAGAAATAACATTGATTGATGCAATACAGTTACATTGAAAATTGTCTCATGTCTATTTGTTAAAAATGAGTTATAATAATAGCATAGCTAATTTTTAAAAGATCATAGTTGACTGTTCCCAACTTTTGTAACTGAAAATACACATTTAACATTTGTAATTGCTACCCACAAGAGCAAAATCTACTTCAATAGCTTATAAATAATTACAAATGTGTTGTACTCCCTCCGTTTCTTTTTAATTGTCACTTTTACAGAAATTTTTTCTTCCTATTTAACTGTCACTTTCAAAGTTCAATGTAACATTAAATGTTGTTTTACCAATACTACCCTTAAATATTTATTGCGGAGAGAGAAACATATGCAATGAAATATTAAATTAATAAGACTATTATAGTAAAAGTAAAAACAATTGTATCAAAAGTAATAACATTTATTGATTGTATTGATTTGTGTAAAATTGCAAAAGGTGACAATTAAAAAGGAACGGAGGTAGTACTTGTTTATTTCGAACGCAAGAGAGAAGTATTTAGATATAATTGTGTGTTTTATTTTTTTATTTTTTTAAAAACTTTGGGAAATGGACGTATGGTTTTAGCCACACATTACATTCAACCGTGATGACATACAAAAAAAATGAAACATACGTATTTTTAAAAAAAAATACTAATAATAGTAACATTAATGACTGCTTTATGACTATTCTTATGAAATTTGAAGTTTTTTTTTTAAGATTAGAAAGACAAGCTCTTACAAAATAAACTTAAGTATTACCAACAATTACGAGAATATTAGAGTAAATTATCATGTAAACATCAATCTATAACTATAGCTCTATTGCTATTGCATGGCCTAGCTATCATTTTTTATTTTATAGATTTTTGTAATAATGTTTATTTGCTTCTATTAATATATAGTAATATATAAAATGATAGAAAAATTATTTTCAAGTAACTTTAGTATGCGATTTTATAATTGTTTCAACGAAGACTTTTGTCTCCTTCCATTTACACAAAACTCTAAACTTTTCATAATTTATTGCTCATATTTTTACAAATAAAGTTTGCCTAGTTGTTTTGAATATTCTTTTAATTCGAATTCACTGATTAGAATTCTTTTAAAATTTTGCAGAAAAATGTATAATATTATAAAGATCTCTAAAACAAAAATTAGAATTTTCTACCAAAATGTGAATTAAATATGAATTTTTATATTTTCGACGGTAAAAAATTCATATTTAATTCATGTTTTGTTAAAAATATCTTTTTTTAATGATTTTTACAATATTCTATACATTTATGTACAATTTCATTAAAAATACAAAAATTTACTTAAAAATAGAGACCAAAAGTAATGATTGAAAATTTTATAGAGATTAAAAGTTAAAGGAAAGGAAAATTTTAGAGAGAATACAACGAAAAGTTAGTATATTTATATAAAAAAAACATATTTAACCTTTAAAAAAATATTAACTCAAATCAACCATCAAATTCCATGCAGATTCAAACATTTTAATAGGAATAGTAAACTTTCAGAAATTTAAGTAAAACTTTAAAATAAGACTATTTCCGTCCTATTAATTTTTAAATGCAGCCTCGTACCATAGACCTAGGTACTAGCTAGGGTACTTTTTGACTTCTGACCAATATTTTTGGTGTCTGCCAGCATCTTCTAGTTCTAAAAGACACTGCATATTGCATGACACTAAAAAATCTAAAGAATGTTGGCTGAAAATCTCTGATCTCATTTTTATAAAGAAAAATAAAGGCCTGCAAAGTGCAAACTGTTGCCCATGTTGTCAGCACTCTGCAACATTTCCAGCCAAATTAATATTAATTATTTTATTATAATAATATATTCTTTAGTTTCGATGCATATATTCATATGTAGAGATAATAAAAATAAAAATGATCACCAACTATAAGTATAACTCTCCACCTCGTCATGCATTGAATTTTCACCTACTACATTAATATGTATCATAATAATTTAAAGGATTATGCTATGAAGTGCCTTAAGTGTATTTGTTAAGAATACCAAAAATAGCATATTTGAATTGGATTCAACAACATTTTGATTTAAATTCATCACTTTTCAACCATATTTCAATACAATATTTATATTTTTATCCTTTTATCCAATGTATTAAGGGTACTCTTTAGCATTTTTCTAATTTAAACCAGGGTTAAAACTTATAGGTGTAGATTTTTGGTTGGTGTTTTCATAGTTCTTGTGTTATGTTGGAAAATGGAAGGTGGAGGGAACGTAGTTGTAGTAGTAGTGTTTAAGGGGTTAAAAAAACAAATTATTGCTCTTTTTAATTAACGTGGCAATTTAAAATGTTTTTATTGATAGTGTGTACAAAATTGTTTTGAATTGTAAACTCATCACAATTAAACTTTTAAGTTATATACGATTAAAATTTATTTTTAAGAATCTAATAGTCGACGAGCACGTATAGATATTTTTGGTTTTATATCCAATAATTCTAGACCATTGAATTAATCTTATGATGTGTTTTTTTATCCACGGTGATCGACTTAATTAAACTTTCACCATAAAATCATATACAATATAGATTAAACTTTAAATCAGATTTTCTCTTAAATCATCCACGTATAGATAAACTTGTGTTGTTTTTCCTTTTGCGTAAATATTATTTTCCGACGTACCCAGCATAAATTCTTTTACAGTACTATTAACTAACAAAAATACTGTAATCGTCAATTACCAAAAGTAATTAACATTGAAAGCTAACGATCAGAAACAAAAATGATAATAACATAAAATGTCATTAATGATTTTCATTACGATGATGATATTTTTACGTAATTACTAATTAAATACATCATTCTTATTATATATTCCCTAAAAAAAAATCATTCTTATTATATAATATTCTTGTTAGATAAAATTAGTCCATATATACAGTTCTTTCTGTAATCTACAAAAGTAGTGTAAAATAGTTGGAACATGCTCTTCTAAAGTAAAAAAGAGAGCTGTTAAATAAATAGACCATAAGACGGAGGCGTTTAGTGTCCGGTTTAGCAGGTTATATGATTTGTCGTTGGATAGGGAGGTATCAGTGTCTGATATGTTTCAGGGTGGGTGGGGTGTTGATGGTGAGGCGTGGAGATGGAGGCGGATGCTGTTTGTGTGGAAGGAGGAGATGTTGGGGGATCTTACATTACTTCTTCAAAATGTGATTTTGCAGGTAGATAAGGATGACAGATGGCTTTGGACCTTGGAATCATCCCGTGTTTGTTAGAAGTGCTTATAATGTCCTTACTTCTCAACCTCCGATTGAATTACCGGTGGTTGTTTCCTCTTTATGGCATAAAGATGTTCCTTTGAAGGTTGTGCTCTTTGCTTGAGGGCTGTTCCGTGATAGGTTGCCTACTAAGGACAATCTTCATCGTCGTGGTGTTTTAGATCAAGCCTCCATGTTGTGTGTGTCAGGCTGTGGGTCGACGAAAACTTCAAATCATTTATTTTTACATTGCAATATTTTTGGGTCAATTTTGCACTTTATTAATAGGTGGATTGGCACATCCGGGGCTGCCCTGTTTTATGTGTCAGACCATTTTAATCAATTTGGTTTCAGTGGCGGTATCTCCAAAGTGCGCAGCTCAATTATTCAGGCTATATGGTTTGCTACGATGTGGGAAATCTGGAAGGAAAGAAATAACATGCTCTTCAATGATAAAAGTATGCTCGATTATTCAGGTGGTAGAGAAGATTAAGTCTATTGCTTATACGTGGTTGAAGGCGAAATTTGTTTCACTTTCCTTCAATAGAATAGAATAGAATACTTAGCAAGATAATAATAAATTGTCTTTAGCATGTATCGAAGATGGGAGCACATGTAAATGAAGCGCATAAGTTGATATAAAATAAGTGTCTTTCTTTTTTTCTTCCCCAAACACCTCTTCGAAGAAATTCAGAATGGCACCAGCGCTCTCTAGATTTCGAATCACACCATGAATCTGTAGCAATTCTCTTCTGTTCCACCCATTCTTCACTCGTCAGTCGTCACCGATTCGAATTTTCTGATTCTTTAACACTATGTTTGGTAGAAGAGAAAAAGGAGAAATAGGGGAGAGGGAGATAAAACATGTAGTGCCCACATGTTTTTTAGTCTTCGCACAACAACGAAGAAACAGGCCAGAGTTCCAATTTTTTGAGATTTCCCAATTGTGCCCTTTCATTGCATCATAAAAGACAAAAAGATGCACCAGAACGTTGTGCATAGCTACATGAGAGAATAAGTAGTGCAACTAGGATAGGTTTTTTAATTTGTGAAATGGGTAGTATTTTATTTTTTGACCCAATCAGTTTTGGTTTTTTTTATGTACGGAACAATTTTATCAAATTACATTAAGCAAATATAAATTACTATTTGATGAAATAATTAATTTTTTTTGAACAATGACAAAATAATTAAATTAATAAGAGCAAATAACATAAGTATTTAGAAGAATGAAGGGTATCTACTTATGCTTGTAGTATTTTAGAAGAATGATTTTGATTTATTTGTATTCTATGATTAGAATGAGACTTAGCGTTTAAAACAACTTTGCCACTAGAAGCCATTGGATCTTTACAATGACTCTTTTAGAGCTTACATACATAAAATTCATTATTTATTTTATTTAAAATTATTTATTTCAGATCATAACAAGAAGTCATGACCATCTAATACTACTAGAAAAAGTAAAATTAGTGAGGAAATTTAGTGACGGAAAAAATAAAATTCCTCACAAATTCTAGAGTTTGAAGGGAAGAGAAACAACTTGGTGAGTATAATGAAGAGACACGTTTAGGGATCTATCATCACTTGGCTATTGATTTGGATTTTACAATCACTGATAAATTTGGATTTTATACGAGTGGTCGCTTCTATCCACCAACTGTGCACTGCAGTCCTTTGAGTCTTTCTTTGACTTCTAATGGTAACTCATCATCACCACCTTCTTTTAATGTCACAAAGTGCCATACTGGATTTTTCTCTCATGCAAGTCAGAAGCATTACAATCCATATAATGTGAATTAGCACTATGGATTTCTTCTCTTCTTTTTAAATGTTCTGTAATTTGATGCTTTAATGTTAGCTTGTCGATGTATGTATCTGTGCATAAACAAACATATTAGTGTAAAAAGATTTTGGAGTTAATAAATGTTATGCAATTTGGTTACTAAGTGCCAAAGTCTATATGGCTATTACTGGTGGCAAGGGAGAAAATCAGATTGATGATGATAAGTGTGTGCTCAACCGTACTGAGATTTATTTGATACAAGTTCTAGTAATTTGATACTTAAATGTTAGTTTGTGGATGCACGTATCTGTGCATAAACAATATCAACATATTAGTGTAAAAAGATTTTGGATTTAGTAAATGTTGCAATCTGGTTACTTTGAGTTTGAGTGCCAAAGTCTAATACACCATTGAGGAAGCACTTTAAATCACATAACCATTTTCATCATGTCTCTCACGATTAATCTTTACAACACATTATTTATTAAGAGAAGAGATAATAATTAAGCTTTTATTTTGAGTGAATAGGATTAAAGATTTTGTGCGCATGTATAGATCAATTTCATCCCTCAATTTTTTGAAATAGTTAATTATGTCCTTGAATTTTATAAATGTCAATGAATCTGGTCTGTTTTCCAAGTCTCGCCGTTAATAGTGCCGACGTGTCACGTAAAGTATAAAATTTTATTCTATAAACAAAGTTAAAAATAATCATCGTAAAGATAAAAAAAGAAGTGTAAAAGAATAACAAAAAATAAAATAAAAATAAGTAGTCAGTATATACCCATGATAAACTTCTTTTCACAAGTTGGGAAATATAAAAAATTGTATGTGTCATTACATGAAATGAAATGATATCATTGCACAGTAAGATATTGAACGAGTGATAAACAAAAGCATGCATACTTGTACTTGTAGTATAAAAAATACGTTGTACAGTAACGTTCTATTAGTTTTAAAGTATAATAAATTATAAAGGGTAAATATGAATTTTAGTTAAAATAATAAGGGTAAAAAAGGAAAAAATGATAATAAGCTATAAGCTATAAGCTCAAACGCTACTTGGAATAGCGTTTGAAAAATAGCTTATAAGCTCGTGAAATAAACTATATGCTCGTGGTGAAAAACCATTACCAAACAGAGCTTTTTTGAACATATGAGCTTATAAGCTATTCGATATCCGTTATAAGCTAATTTATTGGCCTGACCAAACAGACCCGTTGTCTTGCAACAGACAATACACAAAATATCATCGATAAATCATTGAACATCAGACAATTACCCATGCATAATTGTTCGTGTGTTTAACACGTTAAAGAACCATAGAAGTATTTTAGAGGCAAAGTAACACTTTTCCATCAAGCCACCTTCATATTTTGATTCGTAATACAATAAAAACAACATCAACATAAGTTAAATTCATTGAAAAGTTTAAATTTTCCAAAAACACAATCGCATCCAAAATCTTGAATGAACCTTACATGAACCATTTTTAATAGTGAAGTTGGGAAATTTGAAGTCAGCAGCTTTTCAACAAAAGTCTCACTCTTCTTTTTCACTTCAAAGTTTAAATTACCGGTATTTGCATCAACCGGATTCCTTTGAAAAAGTTTTGTTCGTGTCAAATCTTAAACCGAGAGGGCTAGGCTCACCAAGTATATTACTTAGTAAAGATATATCAACACTTCGCTGCTAATTAAACAATACGCAAAACAACATGAACTATAAGAAAATGAAGACATAAACAAAAGTGAACATTAAGCAAAATAAATTTTACTCGGACATATCAAAACCAAATTTTAGACTTTAGAATAAATTCGGATTCCTCAAAGAATTTAACAATAAGTTTAGCTGTTATTTATTACGAGGTGTTGAAACAATAATGTTTAACTGTTATTCCTAACTTTTTTCTCGGGGATTCTTCACATTCTTTTGGTTTTTAACATTTATTTGACAGTATGAATTTGATAGATAAGATCAATAATTTAGGGATTGATTTGATAGTAAGTAACATAATTCAGGGATTGATTTGACGGTGTAACAATTTGTAAAGACTTTCATATTAAAAAAAAAAGTCCAAAGAAGAAATCAATTTATTTCAATCAAATTCGTTCTTGTATGTGTGGAAGTTGTCTTGAACTCCACGTCAACGGTTAACGTGACACGTCGCCACTGTTAACGACGAGACTCGACAAAGGGACTAATTTTATTGGCATTTATATAACTCAGGGACGTGATGGACTATTTGAAAAATTTAGGGGATGAAATTGACCGCTGGATACAAATTTGAGGATAAATAGCCTATTCAATCCTTTTATTTTTGTTCTTACAAAATTTTGTTTGTTAAAATAGATTTTTATTTATAATATTAACATTTTAATCTTTTATTTTGTTGTTTTTTATTTAATTTTTTTTTATGTTCAGTTTACCAATTAGTATATTAGAACGTACTGTGAACCAAAATAGTGCATCAAGTATGTATATCCACACATACCTAATTCTTTAAGAGTTGCGTAACGCGTACTGGAACTCGTACCACGTACCGAAGCGAATTACAAATTATGAGATTATGGAAAGAACACTCTCAATCAAACTATTATATACCGAATTCCTAAGTAAAAGAGGAAAATCTTTCCGTTGAGATGAGCTCACTGCTACTCCGGCCGATGGAATCTGTCACTATTTCTGGAGTTCGAAGAACAACTTCGACAACGTTTTCCGACAAGTTGAGCTGAGTTCAGTGCATATTAAACTTGTTTCTCACACAAATGCCGTGGTTTTTATTTTTTTATTGCTTTTATCCTATCAATCAATTATTTCTAGTTTTTGTTTTCATTTCTAAATAAATATCCTAATGATTATTTCAACTTTTTGTTTTGAGTAAATTCAATTATTAAAATAAAAGATTAACAAACACAATATGAGTATATATGTGTTCGATTTTTTTCTTTATCCTTTAAAAAGTGTAACAAAATAGATGAGTATATCTATACTTACTTTTTCATTTCTCAACTATACCCTTAAACAACTTTTTCTATAATAAAGATTTTTTTTTTTACAAATATAAAGATTGTTGTTGTTGTCATTAAAAAAAATAAGAATATTGATTATATATATTTTTTGTTATATTATTGGTGTCATTAAAATTGATTATCATAGTTAATTTGATTTGTTATAATTTGAAAGGAAAAAGCATTTATATTTTTACTTTGAATCAAAATTAAAATTTCATAAAAAAAAACATCGTTCATAATTTTCAAAAATTATCGCAATAAATAGAACGAAAAAACAGCCGCGCGCGTGAGTGTCTGTCTTTTTGCTAGTAGATATAAAGAAAATAGGGCTTTTTCGGTCTAGGGATTGTGATTGACCGTGGTTAACAAATTGACACAGTCAAACAGTCAACCATGGCACAACCGTCCGATTAAATCAACAGTAAATAATCATCTTCTCTGATTTTTCCATTGTAGAGCCACAACACAGGAAAGGTAACAAGGAAACTCTCTGGTTTGAAGCTCCATGGTTGAAACCATTCCCAAATAAACAATGCATATTTATCCTTCTTCCATTCGTATGATCTTCAATCCATTGTTAAATCTCATCTCTTCATCTTGCATCAATGGCAGAAACCTCGACGCTGGTCTTCAACCTGTAATCGAATCTGTAGCTTAGAGTGTTAAGTTCTCTCAGCGAGTTGGGTCGGAGTAACTGCTGTTTTATTCAGATTCTGGTGACAGACCCGATGATGTGGTTGACGCGAAGTTAAAGTTGTTGAGGTGACTCAGCAATCAATACTGTTTCAGATTTTACTCTTTTTAAATTTTCCAGTTTTTCAATTTTTCACAACTAAACTAGGGTAGAGCATCTGACGAGTTCGGGCGGGTTCAGGCCTAAAATGAGCAACATAGATGAAACTGATCACCACATTTCAAGGCCCAATTCCGCCCACAAACACATTCGGTTTAGACGGATCTCAGTTTGAGCGGGTCTCGGTTTAACGCGGGTGGATTGGGTCGGTTGTGAGCCAAAAATAATTGGGTATGCTTGGATTTATACGGAAAAGAAAGTGAAAGTGAAGACTTTCAAGATCTAGAACAATTGAAATGATTTGCATGCTTCTTCTCTGTCATAGAACAAATAGTAAAGGTTTTGTTCTATTTTAATATTATTAAAGTACATTAAATTAATACTAGTATAAATAATTATAAAAAGTAAGGGAAGATATGATGGTGTACAGTGTGTAGGTTCTAGGTAAATGATAAAGTTTGAAGTGACTTTGCAGTGTGTCAGCTGCTTGGAAGTAGTGGGACGATGTTTAGATAGTCACATGAGAATAGACTAGTACTATTATCAGGATGTCACGGGCGGGCGTGGATACCGTCGGATTTATCTTTTGAAATCCGAGCCCGCCCGTATCAACTCACATGGACTCGATTTCTTTTGATTTTTCACCCGCCACCCGGTCAAATCTGACCCGATCAGCTGAACAACAAACGGTTTATACGGGTTCCTATCGGGTCACGGGTTGATGCTCAACCCTAAACTAAACTATGTGTTTTTTTTTTGATTGGGTCATAATATTAGAGATGAATTAGAGTGGACAAATGAAAATAGAGTAATGAAAATAAGATGAATCTCAGGAGCTTTTTCCTGTGTGTTGTGGGTTTAAATTTGGAAAATTGGAGAAGATGAATTTGAACATTTGATTTATTTAGATGGCTGTGTTATGATTGACTGTGTGTCTGGGTCAATTTGTTGGCTGCAGTGAGCCATAATCTCTTTTCCCGATGCCTTTTTTTCCTTCCAATTATATCGTTAAACAATTATTTGTATTTCTTTAAATAATATTATATTTGTTATATTAATGTATCATTTAAAAAGTTTTTTTTTTCTTCGAAAGAGTTATCATTTAAAAAGATAAGCATTGTTTGTTACGTATATTTTGTTACAATATGGAAATATAAAATATCTATTATCTTTATCTATAATTGTAATCAAAATCAAAATAATTTTAATCAAAATTTCATAAAAATTATTGTTCGTAGTTTTATGCATTAGCACAGTAAGGTACCGTTTGACCTGACTTTTTTTCTATTTCTCTACATTTTTAAGGAGAAGCTAGGCCAAACACAATATCAATAAAGGACCTTCTAAAAAAAGCATTTTTTTTAGAATGCATAAAATTGAATGGAATGAGCTTTAATCAAAAGTTGTTGAATGCTACTTCAAAAAACTACTTCTCAGCAATTTATTTCACACACACCTCTCTTCACCTCACGCTGACAACCTTTTCTTTTATTTTTTAATATTATATTTCAATTTACTTTTTCTTCCATTTTATTTTATTTTATTGTGAGTTGAAGAGAGATGCTTGTGAAATAAATTGCCGAGAAGTAAGTTTTGTACAATATTTTGTCAAACAACTTTTAACTTAAAAATAGCTTTAAAATTAAAAAAAAATTAAGAAACCAAACAGGTTTAGCTTATTTCTTAAATGGCTTTATTTTAACTTTGTTTTAAAGTAACTTTTAGATCGTAAAAAAGCCTGGCCAAACGGTACCTAAGAAGATGGAACATAAGTGTCCCTCTAAATGTTAGTGAATAAATAATAAATTTACTTCATAGATGGTGGTCAGACCCTTTATTATGTTTGGGTATCGAGTGACCTTTGCTTTTGTTTCTTCATTGTATGACTGACTGTTGTTAGGGGTGACACTTTTAGTACATCTTTTACTTAGGTGTTTCACGGCCTTTGTTAACATATCCCATTTTATTGTCTTCAACAAAAAAAAAAATTTACTTTATGCATTCACTCGGTCAACATTGCATGCACCTATAATGAAAATGTCTATGTGACAATCCAATCTTATTTTTAATTCAATAATATAATATAATTTTTTTTAAATGAAATCAAAATTTGTTTAAAATCTAGATCGTCCGATCTCGATTATACATCCACTCTGGTACTAAGCTAATCCAATTTCATAATAACAAGATAACCTAATTTAAAAAACAACAAAAAAAAACAAACTAAACCAAAAATAAAGTTACGTAAATTGTATATAACAAACTAAACCCGAAAGAAAGGAAAAAAAAACTATATAACCCTCACTTGTTTCATTCTTCTTCTTCACTCACGCTTGCTTTCTAGTTTCTTCTCTTTCTCTCTAGAAAAGAGGGTGAACCAATCAGTTCCTAACATTGTTGGAATTATAGGTTTGTTAATCGCTTCTTTTTTCTCTTTGAAATAATTTTTTTAGTTTAACTTATTCTGATAATCGTTGTTACGTGCGTGAAGAATAATTTTTACTTATTTATGTTAATCGATTAATCATTCATGGAAAATAATTTGAACGTTTTTTGCTGATCAATGTTCTATGTTTTGAATGCAGGGACTGTTATCTCGCTCGGATTGTTCTTCTCACCAGCGTAATCAAACTTTCTTTTTATCTTATATTCCCGCCGTTCCAAAATACATATCGCAGTCAACCACTACACACATGTCAATAAACAACTTTAACTATTAATATCTTTACTTATATATAGTAGGCTCTGTTTGGTAAAAATAGCGGATAACTTGTAAGCTAGCTGATAGCTTATAGTTGATGACTGATAGCTGATAACATAAGCTAATTAAAGTGTTAGGTAAAATTAATTGTTCAACTAGCTGATAGATGTAAAATGACATTTTTAGTTCATACTATACTTCATATCACTTAATATTTAAGTATTTAGAAGTTAGTAATTTAAATTTATTAATTTAACATATCATTTATATATTATATTTTTAAATTAATTTTTATTCACTACAATTTAATTTTAAATTTATTTTATTCGAGTGTTGATACTCTATAAAAAAAATTAAATGGTAACTGTTAGTAGGTGAATTACAAAATTTAACTCTTTATCCCTCAACTCAAACCAATTGAGCTACCTAACCCCAATTTTAAAAAACAATTAAATGTAGCAATGACATTTAATCGAAGGTATTATTATTATTATTATTATTATTATTATTATTATTATTATTATTATTATTATTATTATTATTATTATTATTATTATTATTATTATTATTATTATTATATGTATTATTAACAATTGAACAAAAATGCATAGTTACATAATAATATCTTGAATACTTTTATTATACTGAATTGTTATAGTTACGTAATAAGACTTGTTAACAAGGAAAGTAATATTCCGCTTTAAAAAAAATGAAAGTAACATTCTCACAGAAAAAAATTGGAACGAACTCTAAAAAACTATGGAAGGCATTCTCTCAAAAGAGAAAAAAAACGGAAGCACAACTGATGATTATTACATAACTATTTTAGTTTGAGTTAAAAGGATAAAAGTGGATTTTAAATAAAAACATAAGGCTAAAATTGGAAGAAAAAAATGATAAGTTATAAGGTCAAACGCTACTTGGAATAGCGTCTGAAAAATAGCTTATAAGCTCATGAAATAAGCTATAAGGTCGTGGTGAAAGACCATTACCAAACATTGTTTTTTTTGTCAAACGAGCTTATAAGCTATCCGCTATAAGCTCATTCAGTGGTCTTACCAAACAGACCCATACAAAATTATAAAATTTGTTATATTAAAAGTATTCTTTGAGACAAATCAAATAACATCTTAGATGCTAACATTAATATTTATATATTAATTAAAAATTATGGTCAAAGTAAGCTATATAAATAGTGCACATTGTAAAATTGCGACATGTGTTTTAAAACAGAAGTAGTAATAATTACTCTGTTTTGAACTTTTGTGATTCATGCATTTTGCATTTTGATAGTGATGTATAGTGTACTTGACACCGACACCACACGACACTAACACGAATACGTCAACACCGATAAAATTTTGAGAAAATAGATAATTTAAGGTAATTACAAGTGCCGTGTAGGCTTGATCACCTGTAGTTTTTTTGGTATTTGTCATTTTAATTAAAAAGGATAATGTGTTAACTATAGATTCATTATTTGATAATGAATTGCAGTCCAACTTTGTACAAGATTATAAAGAAGAAGGATGTGGAGGAGTTCAAGCCTGATCCATACTTAGCAACTGTGCTGACTTGTGCACTATATGTCTTCTTTGGAATGCCTTTTGTGAACCCAAACAGCCTTTTTATCGTCATCATCAATGGTGTTGGACTTGTTTTCGAGTTTGTCTATCTTACCATCTTTTTTATTTATGCCAACAAGAAAGGAAGGGTATGTATGTTTTCACACTATGATTATGGTATTTATTAATTCATGAAAGTTTGCCGATTTAATTTAATTTGTAAGTATCAAATAATGTAATCTTACTAATATGCTTTACGATAATCTTTTATTTTCGTTCGTACGAGTTTTATGTTGCACTAAAGAGAATTGATATGATTCTTGTCAATGTAACCATTTATTTTCTTTCTAATTTCAGAAGAAGTTGGGGATTTGGCTTCTTGGTGAGGCCATTTTTTTTGCTGCAGTTGTTCTCATAACAATGTTGGCACTCGATGAAAGTTTAAAAAGGTCTGAGATAATTTCTGATATTTGTGATATATTCACCATATTGATGTATGTCTCTCCTCTTACTGTCGTGGTAAGTAACTTCAATTCCATTTGTATAAAATATTTTCAGTAAACTCTGATTTAATGTTTCGCTGTATATAATTAACAGGAAAAGGTTGTAAGAACCAAGAGTGTCAAATACATGCCATTTTGGCTCGCTTTGGCTAACTTCCTCAATGGACTTTGCTGGACTATATATACTCTTCTCTTCCCATTGGACATGTTTGTTTTGGTAATTTATTTAATACATATATATTATTCTTGTGACTTGTCAGTTAATTAATTAATATACATCTGTATTGAATATTGCAGTTTAGCAATGGTATCATTGGAGTAATCTCAGGAGCTGTTCAGCTCATATTATATGCTTATTACTCGTGCAAGGGAGATAATCAGATTGATGATGATGATGATGTTCCAGTTCAAGTTGTGACAACAGTCTGATCTGATTGTGACACTTTTTTCTTTTCGTTTTAATTAGGATGGCCTTACAAATTTTATTTAGGAATTATCTAGGTGATTTCTTTTATAACATGCATATAATCATTAGCATAAGATATCTCATTTTTCTTTATAAATATCACTATTCTTTTACTAATTTACAAGAAAATAATAATATTACATCATGATCAATCATGTGTGTCCTTAAAAAAAAATCAATCATATGTGTGACAATATTGAAAATAGTTACGATCAAAGTCTAACATTTTTAATGATGTGACGATTATCATATATTATGTTATTCAGATTGATGATGATAATAGAATGTGGGTTCCTTTATTAACTGTAGAAAAAGAAAATCACAATTAAAATCAAATGCAAGTAATTTCTCTAATCAAGAGGAAAAATCAAGTAGCTGAGTTGAGATGGAGTTTCATTTCAATTGTGTTTAATAACATAATATAGTAACAACAAACATTTTTTCATAAATTAAATAAAGAGGAAAACCATGTAATTCATAACTATGAAAAAGAAAAATATATACACACCTCAATTTCAAGAATTCCAGGTTTGTTTTCTTCATCAACAAGTCGAATAGCTGAAATGTCTTACCACATTATTTCAACTTTATAACAACCCCACACATATTTTTGATGTTCAAAGTAGCAATGGGCCACCAAGTTTACTTTATTTGGAGACTCAAACTGCAATAAATATTCAACGAATTTTATTTTATTAAATAAACACAAATAAAATGAACAAGATTAGTTTTTTTAAACAAGTTAAAATGGAATATATAGATTAACGTAGGTGATTCATCTCGCACAAGACGTACAAAAGAGAATCACCCAAAACAATTGACAATGTCAAGTCACCGGTGCCACAAAAAAGATCACAACGATGAAAAAACAAAATAATAAGATTACACCATAATATCCATACATGATAAAGGGTGCCACCACTAGTCATGATGACAAAGTGAGCATATTAGACTTTTGCCACAGGAAAGATAGCCGTTTAACCTTATCCGCTATCCTATATGAACAAAATTAGTTGACATCACGTATCAAGTTTTATTCGCACCAAATTGGCTACCAAATGTAGTTGACAATAGTTTGACCTTTTATTAACATTTGTTATGACTTAGATTCAAATATAAAAAAATATAAATTATGCATGTAAATAAACTATGAAAAAATAAAAATAATAATATTTCTTGGATGACAATCTTTGGGAATTTCAATCCAATTGGTGGTGGGAGATCCATGATTTGGTCCAATGTGGTATTGAATAGATATGATAGCCTCTAGTCAAATTAAAAATCAAAGAGTCAAGAAAACCGTACACATAAATCAATTAATAACATTTGAATTAAAAAATACTACTATCTACTAATATTAGCTACTAGAATTTTCAATTGAAAACAGACATTAGAGTACATATGCAATTATTATTATATTTCTATGCCTTGTTTTCACAAATTTCACTTGTAAAACCAAAGAAATTTTGATAAATAAAGAAGAAAGCATCATGTCCATAGAAAAACTAGAGGAAACGATATTAGTATCATGATTCTTCGTATACCAAGCGATGACCTCTAATAGGGTATCTGTTCTACTAAAACGATAAAATAAGTATATGTAAAAACCTTCATATTTCATCACAAAAAAACCTTCATATTTAGGTTAGGGTTTAAGAATTGGGAATAACCTTCTATATTTAAACACCTTCTTATTACATCACATTCACACAAAAAATCCTTCATATTTAGGTTAGGGTTTAAAAATTGGGATGTAAAAACCTTCATATTACATCACAAATTAAACCCTTCATATATAGGTTGGGGTTTAAGAATTGGGAATAACAACCTTAAATCTTCATATACAACAATAACAATAAGACGAGAAAGAGATTATACTTTTACTCTTTGCTTTGTCTGTCCCTTCTTTGTGTCTCTTTCTTAATAATAATTCTCGTTTCTTACCCTACTATTTATATTGTCTTGTTTTTTTTAACTGTTTAGCTTAAGATCGAAATGTTATCCACATGATTTGTAATTGTAGTCGTTGATTAGTTTTGATTCGATGGTTGGTATTTTGTTTTAAGGTGGATCCAAGTATAGTGTGATGGATTCTAATTTGTTGGTATCTAAATTATCTAATCGTTCTTATCAAATAATACTTCATTAATATCCAACAATCTGTTTTTCTTTTTGTTACAGAATCTAATAAACCAAAAAATCTAAGAGACCGTTTTTGAGGGATTTGTACACGTTTTTAGCTAGTTTTTTGTACATTAGTAAAATAATGAGTTTTTATGTCAAAATAAAGTGAAAATAATTTTGTTTACTTTGTTTCAAAGTGAAGACTCGTTTTAATCCCCCACAAAATATCTAGGGGTCAAACTAATCCTAGATAAAAAAAATGACTATATTTATTTTTTTTTTCTATTTTTGAAACGTGTTTGGGAGTATGTGGCCCATGTGTATTGTTTTTAAAAAAAGAGATATTTAGGACTCTACTCTAATTTTGGGATAAATTGGTCCCCATTAAAAGAGGAAAATTAGTCATTATTTTTCGCTTTCTTTGTTTGTTAAATTTCAAGAGACCAAATTGATACTTTTTTGTTTGCTGGTGATCTTTTTTAGTCGAAACAGCCGCCGCTGTCGGTAATACTTAGTGGAAAGAAAAGGGCGTGAGAGAAAATGGAAGCGGGAAACCAAAACAAAAGGATGTGTGGTTAGGGTTTGCGATTTTTTAACTCATTATTTGTTTTTGGCTTAAATAGTTGGTTCATTCTCTACGCAATCATTCATTCTCTCATTGTGGAATCGTTCAATTTTAATTTGCCCCCTTAATAATTCTTTTAATTTCAACCAAGTAATTGAACTCAAGTAGTTAATGAACTCCGCCAAAGGATGAACCATTCGAGAAAACCCGAGTTTAATTTCTGCGTGAAACAATTCTTAGTCATGCTATACATACCTCACGACTGAATTGCGTAGGGTTAACATAAAAAAATATTTTAATTCCATGTTGACACTTAACTGACTTTTTTAACACCATGTAGTCAAATTAACGGTACACACCATAGTTTCAATGATAGAAACAAATTTAGGGACTAATTTTTCTGGTTTAATTTGGTAAGGGACTAAAGAAAGTCTTTTCATTTATTGAGGACTAATTTGGCACCTACATATTTTGTCAGGGACCAAAATGGACTAACACTGACATTTTAAAGGTTTTTGCACATGTTCCCGCGAGCATAGCTCAGCTAGCAGAGACATTACAATATGCAAGGGTCGAGGTTTAAACTCCGGGTTCTCCACTTATTCACCTTTAAAAGATGAATTTCTTGTCAACACCTTACTTAACAAAAAAATTACATGTCAAGGTGGACTATGTGATGTGGCAAAACAACACTTTGATGCTCTTTTTAAGCCAAATGTGGGAGCTCAAGAGTTGGTGTTGAATCTCATTCAAATCAATACGATGATGATGAATAATGTAGTACTCACAACACCCAATACAAAGGAGGAAATCAAACAAGCTTTGTTGAAAAACTAGGCGAGATGGGGGGTTAGCTTAAAAGATTGATATTAGTAAGACTTATGATAAAATCGGTAGGGGTTTTCTTAGAGGTGTTTCGGAAAGATTAGGATTTCATGATAAGTGGATTCATTGAATGATGATGTGTGTGATTTCGGTTAATTATTCAATGTTTATGAATTCTATTAAAGTATGTCCTATTTTTTCAAAGAGGAGTTTCAACAAGGGGATCTTTTGTCACCCTACCTCTTTATTTTAGTGGTGTCCTCCCTAATTTATCAAGCGCTTGAAAAATGGGATATTCACGTGGTGAAGATTTTTACGGGTTCCCTCATGGTATTCCATTTACGTTTTGCTAATGTCTGTTTTTTATTTTTTATTTTGTAGGGCTAATATTATGGAGATGAATCAATTGTTGCATATCTTGAGAACCTATGAGAAAGCATCCGGCCAAGAAATTGATTTGGCTAAGTCTAAAGTATTTATTAGCTGAATTATGAGTCATGCGCAACCCAAGAAGATTTATCAAGAATATTGGGAGTCCTTCATGTGCTTGGAATGGGCAGTTATTTTGAGCTACCATCCTATATCAAAGATTGGATTTGGAAGAAAATTAATTCGTGGAGAGTCGAGCTTTTTCTATTGCACGTAAGTAGATAATGATCAAGTCCGTTCTTCAGGCAACTCCATTCTATATCATGAGCATCTATATTATTCCTAACTCAATCATATATGATGTCGAAAAGATGCTTAATACATTTTGGTGGGGTGGTGAACCTAATAATCGACATATTTAGTGAATAGATCGAGATAAATCGACGTGCCTAAAATAAAATAAAAAAATTGCTTATATATAAAATCGGAAGGAGTATGTGTGTGTGTTTTTCTTTGTTTTATATAACACGAGATATTGATAACAGGATAGTAAGTGTTGATAAAATATTACTCCATATTGCTAGTAATAACTTTGTGGAGTCAACGTAATAGTAAATGTTTTTAATTAGAGTAATATTTGTAGTCAAAGTTTTTCTAGTATCAAATAATTTCATTTTCTTTTTGACAAATCAAATAATTTAATTTGCCAATTACAAATATATAGTTTGATATTACCATATTTTGTGTATTTTAATTTTTAAATTATTACATTTGTTTAGTATTAATTTTGACCAAGTTTATGGTGTTCTACGCTATGATTAATGTTTACTTCCTGTCTAGATGTTCAATTTATTTAATAAATCTAAAAAAAAAGAATATTTATTTATAAATGTGATCGAAGAGAGTATATTACTGTCGTTAAATTCATCAATGGTCGCAATAGGAGTAATTTGACCTCAAATGCATACAGTGATTTTGTCCAGCTTTTGAACTCTTACCGATTGAAAGCACCAACGAGTGACCATTGCTTTATCACGGATTCTTCCCAGCAAGCTTAAGAGGGAGTATTTTAATTTTGTGGCATTTCTCCATTATGCGCAATCTTCTCTTATATTGTGCCATGATATTAAGTCTAGTTGCATCTTAGCCAGGGATAATTTTTGTGATATTATTGCAAGAGTGGGCTTACTATATTGTGCTGTTACTTCTAATTTGCAACGGTACATGAACCGTTGGTGCTTGCACTTTTATAGTGAGCCAAGTTTTGGTCCATGTGGTAATAAATTGGATGAAAGATGTTTTGGTGTACCTCAAACATTATACAAAGTCGTCATAGATTATGCAATAACAAAGAACTTGTTAGTCAACTCAAGATGTTGCAGTAGCTAGCTTTTGTTTGGATGGTCCAATTAGCAATTGCACTAATTTTGGCAAAACTGTTTGGTACTACAATTGTTAAAAGTATATTCTTCAATGTCCAAACAATTATTATTGGTAATGTTGATGTTTGTGTTGTTATTAAAGATGGTTCTGTTGTTTGGATTTGGATTGGTACCTTTGGAAGTAGGCATGATACTTCCTATAACAGTGCCAAGCTCCACACTCTAATTTCATTTCAAAGTGGTACTACAACCATGGCTTATGAATCTAGGATGTTAAGTATGAGGAGCACTAGCAGGCAAATTACTAGTAGTTTGGTTTATGTGAATGGCTCAAAAATGCTACCAGTGGTGTTTGGCATGTGGTTCATGACTCAGCTACTGATGTCACAAGTAGGAACAGAGAAGGGCTTAAAATGCTTTGGTGCTTACGTGAATATAATTTGTTCTTCTGTATTTTGAATCGTTACTATTTCTGATTACCAAAAGTTATACCAAAAGGAAAAAGTTATAAATACCAAAAGTGTGAAATACATGCCATTCTGGCTCTCTCTCACTAGATTCCTCAATGGAATTTGTACGACTGTATATACTCTTCTCTACCCATTAGACTGGTTTGTTCTGGTACGTAATTGATTTAATACATATTATTGTTGTGACTTGTGAGTTAATAATTGTATCTAGTTGAATTGGATGTTAATTAATATAGATTTGTACTGAATATTGCAGATCAGCAATGGTGTTGGAGCAATCTCTGGAGCTGTTCAGCTCATACTATATGGCTATTACTGGTGGCAAGGGAGAAAATCAGATTGATGATGATAAGTGTGTGCTCAACCGTACTGAGATTTATTTGATACAAGTTCTAGTAATTTGATACTTAAATGTTAGTTTGTGTATGCATGTATCTGTGCATAAACAATATCAACATATTAGTGTAAAAAGATTTTGGATTTAGTAAATGTTGCAATCTGGTTACTTTGAATTTGAGTGCCAAAGTCTAATACACCATTGAGGAAGCACTTTAAATCACATAACCATTTTCATCATGCCTCTCACGATTCACAAAATCTTTACAACACATTATTTATCAAGAGAAGAGATAATAATTAAGCTTTTATTTTGAGTGAATAGGATTAAAGATTTTTTGTGCGCATGTATAGATTAATTTCATCCTTCAATTTTTTGAAATAGTCCATTCGTCTATGAATTTTATAAATGTCAATTAATTTGGTCTCTTCATCAAGTCTCACCATTAACAGTGCCGACGTTATGATAAATTAATGCATATGATTACAATATTTTAAATTTTAAAAGTATTATAACAACATAGATTAAATTTAAAGAATTCTTATAAACCCTTCAAAATCCCCCAAAAAACCTCTTTTAATACAATTTTTTAGTTCCCTCAAATGAGGAGAATTTTGTGTTATGAAGAAAAGTTAACCATCTAACGCCCTCCCCTCCCATTTTCCTCTATTTCTTCCACTTGATCATTCTTTTTTTCCCAAACCCTTTCTTCCTCTCCAAACTTGCAAACAAAACAAAGCCTTGGTTTATCACAAACCAACAAACCCATTTTTAAATGTATATGAATTAATAAAATTTGAGCACACGTCAACATATGAGTGGACAATTGTAAGAAGAATATACCTATGTATGATGGCCTGTCCATCGGTAAAATATGTCGTTGATTGTTAATACTATGTGTGCTTTCTAGGTTGAGGATTAGTCTCCCTAAAGTTTATTGTTGGTAATTTATACACAATAGCTTAATAAAATGACGATGGGAGACATATGGTTGAGTAAAAAAAAATAAAAAATCCAATGTGGAGGTTACATATAAAATCCACAACACCCATAACTTCCATTATTTCCTCTCACTTATGATTTGCGATTCTCATGATTTTCTCACATTAAACCCCTTTTTTTCCTCTTCTCTCTAACACTGCTTTGTATCTTAGGGAATGTTGTAGAAAACCATGAAATCATCTAGTAAGCCATTTGATCACAAGTTTCACAACTATGGCAAAAAGGAAAGCTGTGCCAACCTATTGATCAAAGGGTTACCTTTTGTTTTGACATCTCTATTCATAGCCACCAATACCATTTTATATATTTATATGTAGAGAAAATAAAAATAAAAATGATCACCAACAATAACTCTCCACCTCATCATTCATTGAATTTTCACCAACTACTATTAATATTTAGCATAATAATTTTAAAAAGGGCAAAAACTTATAGGTGTAGAATTTTGGTTGGTGTTTTCATATGTTGTGTTATGCTTGGAAAATGGAAGGTGAGAAAGTGGAGGGAACGTAGTTGTAGAAGTAGTGCTTAAGGTTACAAAACCATGACCATATTTATTCACTACCAATAAATAACATTTTTTTTTTGAGGGAACTAAATATGAAGTACAAAAAAGGAACCCACAACAAGTACTCACATGCAATAGTTCATGCTACATCGCCATGTGTCACACTCAATCTCAACGGAAGTCAAAGTTAAGCATTAAGAGCAGAAATTCTAAAATGATCTCAGTATTTATATTTATTTATCTATTCATGGTATACAAACACATGAATTCTGTAACAAAAAAAGAAACACATGAATTCTTAATATCAAGCAATCAAAGAGTCAACTTCCATCTAAACTAAGAAGTAAGAACCCTCCCTCACCCACAACAACCAATCTTATATCCTCCTTACATTCTTAGCTTCTGACTATTTTTAGGGTAATCAACGAGTGGGGCAGAATGGATCAGAGAGTACTTTTTCGCTCTCTAAAATACTTTTCTTGATTAAATTAATAGTAAAAATATAAATCATAAATCAAATATAAAATTAAAGTTTAAACATCACATGTATAACAAAATTAATACACAAATACTCTGAAAATACAAAGAAATAGAACACGTAAACAAAATTGCTAAAGGCTTTGGATAGATGGATAAAAAATTTCATATGGAGTGGTGATGTTCCTACTAAAAAGGTCTGTACATTAGCTTGGAGTGACCTTTGCAATCTTTGGGCGGATGGTGGTCATGATCTCAAACCCACTAGGTTCATCAATGAATTTTTAATTTTACAGCTTGGTTGGAAGCTTGTTTCGGCCGAATCACAATGGTCTTCACTTTTTAAAAAGCGATATTTTAAGCAAGGCAAGCCAGTTATTCATTATTTTAAATCCTCTGTTTAGTCGGGTATTAAGACTCATATGAACACTGTAATTGCTAATTCTTTGTAGATTGTGGGTACATGTGATGGTATTCATTTTTGGACGGACAATTGGCTTGGTGAACCTTTGACGGAGCTGCTTCACATTGATCTAATTCATCATTCGCGTTTTAAAGGTATGGTGGCCTCTGTTATTGATCATGGGACCTGCGATGTTCCCCCCCCGAGGTGTTAGCTGACCCGGAGGTTACAACTCGTCTTACTTCTATTATTTTGCTTGTCATGCCGCTATCGGATAAGCTTGCTTGGGCACACTCTACAGATGGTCTATTAACTGGGAAGGAATCGTTTTCTTTTTTACGCCCAGTGGCCACTTCTTTATCTTGGGCTGATCGGATTTGGAAGCCTTGTATACCAGCTTCTCATTCATTCATTTTTTGGCGTCTTATGCATAGAAATATGCCCACAGATGAGAATCTTTGGAGTTGTGGTTGTTTGATCGTTTCTGTGTGTATTCTTTGTATGAGCGACAAATAAAATTCCGAGCATCTTTTTTCCCGGTGATCTTTTGCTACTAAGTTGTGGCTTTGTCTTGGTACTAGATTTGATTGCGTGATTGACTATTCCTCGGTTCACTCTATTCTTGATTGGGTACCGTCCCAGTGTTCTTCTCAGGTGTCATATATGTTTGTTGCGGCAATTGTTCACACTTTGCACGCTATCTGGATGGCGCGCAACACTTTACGGTTCAGTGACGACAAAGCTACTATTCATGCGGCAAGGTGAAAATTGATTATTCAGTTACTATGAGTCACAATAACTCTTCTGGTTGTTGTATAACATCCGATTTGACTTTTCTTGACTCTTTTTTGGTGTCTCCTCATCGCCAAAGAACTAAGGACATTTTGACGATGTTTTGGAAGCCTCCAACTTCTCCTTGGTTGAAGGTTAACTCAGATGGCTCGATTGTTGGCTCTCATGCCGCTTGTGGGGGTATTTTTAGAGATCACTTGGGTACTTTTCTTGGATCTCTTTCTTGTAATATAGGCATCGCTTCAGTGTTTGATTCGGAAGTCTTGGGTTATATTTTGGCTTTGGAAATTTGGCTCATAATGGGTGGAGTAACATTTGGTTGGAAAGTGATTCAACCAGTGCTTTAATGATTTTTAAGAATGGCGCTTTGGTTCCTATCTCCCTTTGGAATCGGTGGCATAACACTATTCATCTTGGTGTTCAGATTATATATTCGCATATATTTTGGGAAGGCAATTGTTGTGTAGATAAGCTTACTAACATGGGGCACTCTCTTCAGGGCCCTGTTTGGCTGACTGAGTTGTTGTCGGTTGTTCGAGTGGATTTCTTTAGGGGTCGATTTGGTTGGCCTAACTATAGATTCCCTTATATGGTTTTCTTTCCTTTTCTGTCTTATTTCCCGAGGGTTTTGGCGAATAGTAATCAACAGGGGCAGCTCTTGTCTCCTAAATTCATAGAGGCTGAGAAAGCTTCAGCAGACATCTCTGCACCTACGGTTTCCATTATGCCGCAAGGTGTGTAGCTATCGTTGAAAACGTCGACTGCAGAACCTGTATTAAAGGGAGATCCGATTGACGTGCCTAACAAAGTTGTTAATCAGTCAGTTGCAAAGGTTGTTGATGGTGTGTGTGGTTCTAAGTCAGGGGAGGCCGTCTAAGGTGAAAAGAGAGTGGTTAAGAGAACTTCATCTTGTCCTCCGGGACGAGTCCGATCACCAACTTCTGGTCAGTGGAGTTTGGAATGGGCGAAAAGGCATAAATTTAATGATTCTGAAGTACCAGCGAGGCCAAAGCCAAAGGTTTCTAAAAAATCTTCGTTCAAACGACCGTCGAGAGTAACTAAGAAGAAGGGTAATGGCTATCTACGTCATTGTGCACACAATTTAAAAAGAATAGCAAGACTCTCAGATAAAGATAGACAAGAGGTTATTCGAGCATTACAAAGAACTTTGAAACAACGTAGGATAGTATCTGATGGATCTAAGGCGAAGGAAACGTCAAATGTAGTCCCTTCAAATAGTGAGTCTCAGTCTTCGGTCAATTATGATTGGCATAATTGGTTAGTGCTCCATGGTAATGATAAGGTGGTGTCCGAGGATGTCTGTGATATAGGGACGGTTGTTGGTCTTAAGTTTAAAGGAGATAAAAACAATATGTTTGATGTGTTGTCTAGGGTGGGACGAAAAAATAATGGTGGTGGTGGAGATGGTAAGTAGGCCGAAGTTAAGTTGGTTGGTGGGGAGGGGGGTTTGTTCGGTGTTGTGTGTTTGTAATGAAAATTATCTCTTGGAATGTAAGGGGTTAGGGAGTTTTGAAAAAAGGAGAGAGGTGCTGATATGTTCTCAAGTGCACGGAAATATCGGTTTTAGTATAAAAGATGTCGAATCCCACAGAGACCAATGTCAAGTACCGTTATCTATTGTCACGTTGTTTATCTAAGGCAATGCTAATTAATTTGGTTGCAAAAATTGAAAAATTACTTGTTTTTAGTTTCTGTTAATGACAAGAGACCGGAATATAATTCACGTCAACTGTTGATACTTGTTAATTTAAATTTTATTATTGTAACATGACAATATTTTCGCGCGTAAAATGAATTAAATTAAAGGGGTCGCCAGCTTTCGCGTGTACGACATCGAATTTTGACTTTGTAATATATTCGACCGCTTTCGCGTGTAGGCCTTACAACTTCAAAAATCTGTTTGAAAAATAATCAATTTTCGCTTGAAAAATTATTTTTAGTAGAAAACAAATTTAAAGGTACTGTCGGCTTTCGCACCCATTACCAAATTTTAAGCTTATAAAAGCCAGCTTTCGCATGCACAGTTACAATCTTAAAATCTCTTTTTGGAAATTTGTAATTTCTAAATTAATTAAAGAAAACGCTTTCGCTGAATTTTAAAATTAATTCCTAAAAATTCTACGGACAGATACATGTTTTAATCTTTCAATGTGAAACCAGTATCGCGTTATTCCAGCTTTCACTATAAATATTTATCGTTAAAAATCAGAATTTTCATGCTTAAAAACAATTTATGTTACAACTTCTAATCATACAACTTAACAGATTGGTACGACGTTCATCATATTCCGGACTCTAAAAATTTACTCAGACATAGGAATTAAAACAAATACAGTTTTATTCATAACATTCATCATCATTGAAATAGAAAATTAAAAGAAACAACACGTAAATAAATGCAAGCAAAATAGGCAGAACCTGTTAATCGATGGATACTGGAAATCAAAAGAAAAGAATGAAGCCACACTACACACTACAGGAATTCAGCTACAATCCAATTGAATGCAACACGCCAACACCAATTCAAAAACCGTAATCATGCGCAGCAACAAGGCAATATTGGAATTGAAATAAGACGTAGCAGCAGCAAGGAATGAATTCGAAAACGGCAGCGTCGAACAGTAACGATTACAAGTTAGAATTGAAACAAGTGCAGCAAAACTAAAGTATTGGAACCTAAGGGATTACGTAGCACCTTATAGGACAATCACATGAATTTGGATAATAGCAATCGTAATAAAAGGGATAATAATAATAATAATAATAATAAACTGGAATTGGATGACAAGAATAAAATTGAAATTGAAATATAAGTAGCTGTTCTTAAAAGAAACTAAAAAAAACGTAGACTACAACAAGCAGTTCAACGTGAAAATAAGTTGTTTTCTAGAAGTTTTGTAACTGCAGCAATTTTGACCCCAAGACAAAAAAAAATTAAATAAAAATAACACGTGGCACCTTACCTAGGGTACCATGTCAGCGTAGACCGAGTCAAAATTGGCAATGGGGCCAAAATTGCCACAGGTGTAAAACTTAAGGGGCGATTTAGTAGTTTTTTTCTTAGGGGTCTAAAATCGCAACTTTGAGAAAGTTAGGAGATTAAAACTGCTATTAAGCCTTTATTTATAGGCAAAAATTTCCTCTGAAGGTGCTTCTGATCATGTTCGAAGTAGTGGAGAATATGGAGGAAGTGAGAAAACTGTTTCTGAAACATGGGAAAGAATTGGTCTGGCTTTGATGAATTTCCACCTGACTTATGACTTTTTAACCTTTTTTTTCCTTCCTTTTTTCCCACTATATTTCATCATTTTGACGTGCGGGGACCTTTAACCGACAAATACCTGAAATAGACACACATTAACAGCATAACATTGCAAAAATCTATAAAATCGAGATCAAAAAATGTGTAAGTCGAGATAAAATTATAATGCATTTTGCATGTTATTAGGTGCGTAATTTGGCGAGGGAGAAAAATCTGTTTATTCTTTGTATTCAAGAAACAAAGTTATCAGTGTTTGATGTAAATGTTTGATAATCTATCTGGGGTGATGAATATGTTGAGTTTTCTTTTCAATCTTCATTGGGTGTTTCTGGTGGTCTAGTTACTATGTGGGATACTACGGAGGTAGAGGTGTGGTCGTCCATGTGTTTTGACCATGTCTTCGTGATTTTAGGTCGTTTTGTGAAATCTGGAGTGCAATTCGTTGTGTTCAATGTTATGCCCCTTGTGATTCTATGCGTCAACAGGTTCTGTGGAATAATTTATCAAATAGACTAGGTACTTTATCTGAACCGAACATTTGTGTGTGTGGTGATTTTAATGCGGTTCGTTGCATGGAGGAACGACGAAGTGTCGGGAGTGTTTCTACTCAGGGGTGGAGCGCCAACTTCAACAAGTTTATTAAGAAATTATTTTGGTGGACCTTCCTCTTCGGGGTCGCAATTTCACGTGGTTTCGGGGTGATGGGAATTCCATGAGTCGCATAGACAAGTTTCGGCGAGGTATGGTCTGGAGGGAGGGAGGTTGTTGTGTGTGTGTGTGTGTGGGGGGGGG
>Ga0228711_1002632_pt1 | contig 27735 bp, 13 predicted proteins | sample MedpolnodulmetaG_2_FD_177996 | JGI IMG/M metagenome (GOLD analysis project Ga0228711, IMG submission 177996) | Root nodule microbial communities from Medicago polymorpha collected in Santa Monica, California, United States - brown nodules | ecosystem: Host-associated > Plants > Roots > Nodule... | reverse complement strand
AAAGTAGGTCCAATATAAAGTCATGGTTTATGGTTTGTTTGTGAAGGATTCGTTGTTATGATGAACCAATAATCCCAAGGCGCCTTTTATTATTATTGTTTTAAAAACCTTTAAAACCCAATCTTTATAATCAAACTCTCTAATCATCCATTAAAAGCAAATCAAATTAAACAACTCCCTGTTGGAACGATACTCTCTTTTTACTACTTCGACAGAACCGTACACTTGCGGTTTTGCTCATCAAGCATAGAAAATCTCTTGCTTGTGTGCTCGAGTATTAGACTCTGAACATGGTTCCAGATTCTGAACTTTATCAGACTCTGGACTTTGAACTTAGTTTAAAAAGAAGAAAAATCTAACTCAATTCAACCCCCTTTTCTTGTGTTTTTCTCACCTTCAGACGTAAATTAGAGTTTCTAAATTTCTAATTGTCCTAAAGGTTCTCTCATCTATGAATCTTAGAGGTATATCAACACACTCTCCCTCTCGGTAGTTCTATAAACGGGCAATCATATCTCGTCTACCTTACCAAGGAGGAAAGAAGAGTCAAGTTATTGGACTGATTTAAGTCATGAAGACACTTGTTTCAATAATTATCGTATTCGTTATCTTAGTTACCTCCTAATTCAGGCAGGTATTCGCCAATATTAGGTATGTCCCGTTCCTAAGTACCTATATCTTATGGTTATGCTTCAAAGGAGACAAATCTTAGACATGACATTAAAATTAAATAGGATTCGAAAAATAACTGAATAAAGACCTTAAATTGTATGAAATGTCCAACAAACAGAATAAAGGTTCATCTTAGAACCCTAGCCTAAAAAGATTTAGTTACTCATGGTAACTAAACACAAATTACAAAAGAAATAAAACATATCCTAGAGACTCGGAATGAGGAGATAAACTTCTTCCTGGAAGGTCCTAGTGATTGCCATCCTCTTGAACCGCTTCATTTTGAATGATAAATTATGAATGAGAGGAGTGGTATTTATAGGGAGAGTTTCCATCTAAAGTTGAGATTAAAATTCGGGATTTCTCCACTAAACAGTAGCAAAAAGCAATTATGCTCCGATTTTCTCTTGCTCAGGCGCATGCCAGGCGCATCAGTGTAGTTTATGTATGCTCGGGGTGCCGGGCTCATCCTCGGGGTGCATGACTGTGCTGTTTTGCATGCTCGCGGCACCCAGGCCATGCTCGGGGTGCCCCAATATTATTTCCATTGCATAAACGCATATTTCTTCATCTTTTTGGGTGTTTGCTTCCATGTAAGATGTCTTGGGACTTGTGAACAGAATTCCTCCCTTTGTGTAATGTCTTCCGTGGCCTCTTGAATCTTCATTCATGATCTTCCTAAAGTATTCAGATTTCTTGTTTTGCCAATTTGCATGATTTCTTCGTGAATTACATCAAAACACCTAGAATTGATATGTTTCGAGAAAAGTATAATTACATGAGTCAAATATAGAAAACATTACAAATATCCTGAAATCATAAGCAATTGTTCTAATAATCCTATATTCTTGATGAAAAACCTACTGAAAATTAATAAAAAAAACATGTTAAAAATAATGTAAGATGATATGTCATCAGTCACCTATTCGATGCATTATTTATACACATATTTGTTTAATCATTCATTACTATCTTTTACTACAGGCTAAAATATAATCAAGTTCAATAAAAAAAATTAATGTGGTAAAGGAAAACACGCAATATATTGGTTAGACGTGCTCAATATTAATTAATTAAAGTTTTATAAATGGCTTCTTGTAACTCCTAAGTGCTAAAAAAAAACTCCTAAGTGCTAAATTCTTTTAATTAAAGCGGACGGAGCATTGATTTTTTACTTATAAAATGATCCAAGAATATTCTTTATTGCATGCAAAGGAAGACAAATATGACTCAATTTATCTTCTTTATTTATGTTTTAATGATCTTTCTTTCTCTATTTTTTGTTGAAGCGGAAAAGCGTATGACACTTTTTACAACATTTTTAATTTTTCTAGTTTTCTCTTTTACACAATATTTACAAACTTTTAGTGACATATTTTCTTATTTCACGATGCAGTTGATATTCGTTGCACTACTGTCGATGATTGTCCAAAGGTGACAAAACCTGTAGTTATGATGTGTACTGGAAAATTTTGTCACTACTTTTTTTTTAGGAAAGAATTATTGTAGCTACTTTTATTTTTGAAAGAATTATTGTAACTACATTTTGTGGTGGAAAAAAAAAGTTAAAAAATTAACTAGGTTATCTCTTAGCAGATAATATTATGTGCACGTGGCATTTACCCCCTGTAATATAAGTCACTTTTGCTTTTTCCCCCTGTAATTTTTTTTTGTCAGATTTCATCCTTGTAATTTTTTTGTTTGTTTTAGAATACCCTCCTAGGCCAGCTAACTGTGCATTTTTGCTTATGTGGCATACTGCATCACCTTTTTCTGATAATGTGGCGCGCTGACTGTGTAATTATTTTTATTTTTTTATTAGGTACACATGGCATTTTTGATTTTTTTAAAATAAAAATAAAAAAATTCTTAAAAAATGGAAAAAAAACATAAAAAATTCTAGAAAAATTAATAAAATTGAAAAAAAAAATAAAAATGATTAAAAAAATATCTGGTAAAATGAAAAATATTGAAAAAAAGCTGGAAAAATCAATAAAAAAATTATAACAAAAATTCTGGAAAAGATTAATATATATATTGAAATTTACGAAATTTGTACTCCAGACTATCATATTTAAAAAATTAAAAAGATTAACCATTTTTGAAAAAAGATTAATCATATTTAAAAAACTAAAATTTTTCAAAAAATGAATTTTTTCCATATTTCCAGATTTTTTTAATTTTTCCGGTATTGAAAAAAAATCTGGAAATATGATTTTTTTTTCTAAATATATTAATTTTTAGAAAATTTCGATAGATATTAATCTTTTCCAGATTTTTATAAAATATTTTCTTTATTTCTTTTAATCATTTTTTTTTTATTAATTTTTCTAGAATTTTTAAATTTTTTCGGTGTTTTTTCAAAATATTTCCAGATATTTTTTAGTTTTTTAAGATTTTTTTCGTTTGTAAAAATTTTTAAAGAATTTTTTTATTTTTATTTTAAAAAAATCACAAATGCCACGTGTACCTAATAAAAAAATCATACAGTCAGCGTGCCACGTCATCAGAAAAAGGTGACGCAGATGCCACATGAACAAAAATGCATAGTCAGCATGCCTAAGGGGTATTCTAAAACAAAAAAAATTTACAAAAACGAAATCTGACAAAAAAAATTTACAGGGGGAAAAACCAAAAGTGACCTATATTACGGGGGTAAAGGCCTATTAACCCTAATTTACTTAAAATTTTAATTTATATTTCTTTGGGTTTATAATTTAATTGTATTTTTATGCTTTTATTTCTTCATCTTATCACACTAAGTTTTTATGGTAAGATTTTCAACAACGTAGTTTTTATGTTTTCATCGGGTTTTATTTCTTTGCTTAATTATTGTTTCCCTTCGCTTGTTTGTTTTTTCTTCTTATTCTTTCAGAGGGTTTGGCCTAATCCCCCCTCTTATATTTATTTTTCCTTTTTTAATAATATATATTGAATAGGCGGTAGAGGATGGGAGAATCAGTCAGATCCCAACCTAATTGGGATGTATCTTCTTATCCTTGATTTCTAACCTATCACTTGGTCTATAAAAAAAATATCTAATATTTGTTCAATTGGGTCTTGACCTAGTTTTCTATACTCTATCATACTCTTCCATTGCTTAAAGCATATGTTAGAAATAATTGAGCTTTTAGAGTTTAGAAGTACCTTTTAGTTGTCTTCTTTTGACCATTCTGCTTATGGTTTCACCACTGAGGGTGCGGTTGATGTACTTGTTGTCATTGGAACAAAGTTTCCACTTTGAATGACTGGCCACATATAATTGTCTTGAGATATTAGAAATAATCTCATATTTCCTTTCCAAAATCATCATTAAGTATGAGCACAAAATTAGCATTTAAAATCATCAAAATCATAACTCACACAAAAGCACTTATGATAAAAAAGTAAAAAAAAATGAGATTATAGTTTATTTGATGAAATAGTTATATCCCCCTTACCATTAACCTTCAATTGCTCTAGCTTAGGCTTCAATCTCCCCTCTAGCTCCCAATCTCTAGCTTTCCTCTTCTCCAAGTTCTTCCTCTTCTCCTTTTCTCTCTATCTTCACACTTTCTCTCTCTAGCCTCTCTATCAAATGTTATAAAATGGTTTGTAACCCTAATTCTCTTAAGAGTTATGAATATATACTCCTCCTTAGTATGCTTAGTTACTACAAACGATTGAAGTTGAAGTAAATGTCACTAGAGGAGGTTCAACAGTGACCCTTTAAAAATTTCTTTGTTCTCATTAAAAAATTAAACTCTCAAGACTTTACTTGGAGTAAGATGATTAGTAAACAATAAACAAATATGCACTATTAAAATAAATAACACGGAAAGTAAATAGTAGAGTTTAAGAGAGATTACACACAGAGAAGTTATTTTGTTTCCTCCAATATGGGTTAGTCCAGTCCCCACAGCTTTTGTGAGATTATCTACTAGTTTTTAGAAGTTTCTTCCTCCTTTTTGCAATGTGCAAAACAATATGTATTCTCTAAGCCTCATCAGGCTTACACTATCACTCGTGCTTTTGAAGAGCTTGAGGATATACAATTAACTATGTATTTTCTTAGCCTCATCAGACTTACACTACTGATATTGTTTGCTTCAGCAAGCTTACATCATCACTCAAGTTTTTACACGCTTGAGGATATACAATCAAAATGAGATTTGATGTTTGGATCTAATTACAACTTTGAAGCTACTAAGAGAATGAGAGATTGTATTTTGTAATACTCTTAAGAAGATGATCCGAAAATATGATTGAGCCCGTTTGTTATTGTTTTTTTCCTATCCTTAATAAAATCCACTCAAGAGCACACATTAAGAGCCCGTTTGTTATAGTTTTTTTAAGAAAAAAAAATCACTTTTTAGAGTTTTGCATCCGTTTGTTACAGCTTTTTAAAAAAACCAGAATAAAAAAAAAACCTAAAAACAGTTTCAAATGAGAAGCTGTTAAGAGCAGCTTCTCAAAAAATAATTTTTTTTAGAGAAGAAAGAAAATACGATTTAAAAGATTGAACGAATTTTGTAACAAAAAATCCCTTTTATATAGTTGTATCAAAACAAACTAGATTATTTATTTAAAAAAAGTGATTTTTATTAACGTAAACAAATGCAAAATAGATTCAATTTTTCATAAAATCTCTAAATTATTTTATGTCAAAATCACTTTTATTTTAATTCGTAACAAACGGGCACTAAATAACCAAATAAAATTATAGTCTTAAATTTAATACAAGAGTTTGTTTATCATTTAAAAATAATTTTAAAGGGATTTTTGCTTCAACAACCATAATGGGCTTAAATCTCTCACTAATAAATTCCAAAAAGTTATTACGCGCTAAACATGTTAAATCATCGATTATTTACCACACTGAAACAATTACCACTAGTTACCTTTAACTTAGTAAAAATGACTCTTCACCTTAAAATACTAAAATAAATCTTTATTCTAAGTTACTAAAATACCCTTACTCATCAAATGACCAAAATACCCTTAATCTTAAAATGACTAAAATACCCTGCTAGGCTAAAAATTTACTAATCCCAAATCAAATACACAAACAAGCAATTAAATACACATAAACACATATAATAACTAAAAAAAATAATTCTAGCAAAAAACGGCTTGTTACAATGGTGAGAAAAACACAAACCGAGAGTAGTCCAGTTCCCTTACATTTCCAAGGGATTTTCATTATAATCACACAAGATTACAATTTGCTCAAACACATAATAAGAGGTTTCATTTGCTAAATCACACAAGAAAGAGACTTCTACGATCTAAGTTTAATCAAATAAAAGATATTATATTTTACACTTGATATACAATTAGAGGTGTAAGAAGTTTAAGTTCAGATTACTTTTGTTACTTAAGAAATTCTAAGATATTAAAAAGTTTGCAAGAATTTCTCTAAGTGTTTGTGCGCTATGTAATATGACAGAGTAAGAGCACTTGTAAAATGATAGAAGCCTTAGCGGTTTTACAATGAGAAACCGAGCGATACTCATTTACTCCAAGAGAGGAAATAAGTATGTTTCTCGCTTTTAAATCGTATTGGAACTTCTTTTTGTCATTGTCACTCCAATCGGCTTTTGGTTTGTCTTGTGCGACACTGTTAGCAACAACTTGCGGTTGATACCGCCCGTTGGTCATGGCGTCCCACACATCCATATCAATCGATTGGATATGAATACTTATGCAATCTTTCCAATAGTCATAGTTTTCGCCGTAAAAAATTGGTACTCTATTATACGCCCCCTTAGGCTCTTTGCTTGCCATATCGATTCTTCCGGTGATTAACTGTTAGTGAAGAGAATAGAAATAAATCAAGCTATAACTAATGAAAACAAGGTATATGAATTCGATGAATTGAACTTTACCTGAATTCTGATGTGATCAATATTGAGTTAATAAGAAAATTCGATTCAATGAATCAAAACTAGATCAATGCTTAAACATAGATCACATTCAAATCAATAAGGTAGGATAATCAAACATTCATATACTAAATATATAACAAAGTAAAAGAGGAAAGGAAGAGAAACGACACCGAAATTTATAGTGGTTCTCCCTTTCGTCCTTGCTTCGGGATATGTCCACTCTTCTTGCTAGAAAACGTCTCTATCAAGGACTTCCACTAAAATTGAATGTTTGATTACAAGAACTCCTTCAATTATCCTAATTTTCAATTCCTATGCAACCATTACCCAAATCTTCAAGTACCCCTTGAAATTGGTGTTGCTTCAAGTCTTTGAATCTTCAATCACCCGTGCAATCCTTGAAGCTTTTCCCTCGAACTCTTCTTTGCTACGTCCGGTGGTTGGATCCCCTTGAACTTGAGAAGATTAGAAAGAACCCTCAATACCCTTGGAGGTGGAATGAAATTACTCAATTCACTTTAGATCCTTGATTCCCAATCAATATCCTTGAAAGCAATCAACTTACAATTCATATAGCACTCTAGCAATCTATAACTCAAAGACCACAAAGATTCTTAGAAAAAGTGTTTAATCTGAAGAACAAATGAAAAATGAGGTTTTGAGACTCTAGAGAGAATAGATGCAAATGATTTAGTAGTTTGGGTGTTATGAGGATATAAGTATATATCAAAAAGATGGCAAATGCAAAAATATGGCAAAAAAACACACAATGAATCGAATCACTAAATGTGTGAATCGATTCAGACAGCTGAAAACAAGCAAGTTGAGCCAAGAAGGTTGATATGATTCACACTCTATTTCAATCGAATCATATTGGCCAAGAACAATTGGCGTTGTTAATTAACTTGACAACTTTAAGGATGAGGTTTGTAGACTCTCCCCCGGGTCTTATAAGCTAAAGGGTGAGGTCTGTAAGCTCCCATTAAGTCGTTAGTCCGGTTAATTAATTCTCAATAAATCTAATTAAAGCATCATAAGCTATAAAATCTATTTTTTGCATAGAGTTAAACAATTGTTTAGGAGAATTAAATTCTATGTAACCTTACTCTCAATTTTGTCATCAACAAAAATATAACTTGTATAAAAGACACTGATAAAAGAAACATTCATTCAGAACAAGTTAAAATGTTGAATAATATTACAAACACTTGTGCAAAAATAGAAGGGTAAAAAAAAAAGTCCTAAGGATTTATGCTATGCATTAGGATCAACATCTCCTTGATATCATCAACCATAGCATCTTGCTTTATAATGGCAGCATCAAGCTTTGAGTCCATAGCTTCTTGCTTCTTTCTCTGAGCAGCCAACTAATTTCTAATCTCTTCTTTGAAAGCTTCTAGTTCCGATGAAGATGAGGAAGGTAGCATATCTGCCACTCTGTTAAGAAGTGAAGGGTTGAGGAGGTTCAGGTTGTATCAAACTCCTCCATGTCTTTAAGAAGAAGAAGTTTTGAACTATCATTTATATTGTCACACACAGGATGCACTTGTTTTGGTATCTTGAGTTTCTTTCGAGCCACCCTGATTTATTTTTGTTATATACTTTGTGAAACCACGTTCATGCATGATTTCTTTCTTTGTTATTTATGTGACTTAAATTATGTCACAAGTTTTGACCCCCGTAATGATATATCTGTTTGATTTCTTTCAAGTTAGATTGATAAGTGAAATAGTTGGTTGAAAACATTTAAAAATTGATAACCGAGTTAAGCTCAAATGGATATATCTTTTAAAAATATTTTAGTAGACTAATAACGATTTTTTTTTGAAATAACGAAATAATTAAGAGCCCGTTTGTTATAGTTTTTTCTAAGAAAAAATTACTTTTTTAAACAACTTTTAAGAGTATTGCATGCGTTTGTTACAACTTTTTTTAAAAAATTAAAATCTTAAAATAACTTCAAATGAGAAGTTGTTAAGAGTAGCTTCTTAGAAAATATTTTTTTTAGAGGAGAGAAAAAATTAAATGTCAAAAGATTGAACTGGTTTTGTAACAAAAAATCTGTTTTACATAGATGTATCGAAACAAACTAAATTAATAAAAAAAAATCCAAACAAACTAAATTATTTACTTAAAAAAATGATTTTTACTACGATAAACAAATGCTAAATAGATTTCGATTTTTTTATAAAATCTCTAATAAATAAACTTTAACCCGTTTGTTACAGATTAAAATAAAAATGATTTTTTCATAAATGATTTTAGATTATTTTGCCATAAAAAATCTATTTGTTTTGAGAAATTACTCTTAACAGCTTTTCATTTGAATCTGTTTTTAAATTTTTTTTCTTCAGATTTTGATTTTTTTAAAAAAGCTATAACAAAAGAATGCGATACTCAGAAAAATGCGTACAAAAGGACTCAAAAATTTGTAGGATTAAAATATATATTTAAACAGAAAATACATAATTAATCAAGAAAATTATAAATATAAATAAATAGTTTGTGCCCCCAATTTGCAAGTTGTATTATAGTGTTGAAGCTTCGATTTCCCCTTTTTGGTCCACCAACATCCTCTTCCTTCATTCAATTCATCATCGATTGCATCGATTTCCGCACAAACATCGTTAGGTTAGTTTCTCGTACTTCTATCACCAACGTTGTTTTTTTTTTCTTTCTTTCTTTCAGTTTCTTAATTAGGGTTTGTATTTTCGGATCATATGGTTCAATTCGATTATCGATTTTTTCGATTAGATTGGGGATTTGATTAAATGTTCGATTAGGTTGGGGATTTGATTATTGAGTATCAAAATTACTGTTGTTATAGAAAATGATTTTTATTTTTATTTTTTTTTGAAAATCTGATTCATTTGTCGCAATTTTTCGATTATTTCCAAATTCTTGATTTTTTTGAAAATTTGTAACTATTAGAGTTTGGGTGGCATCTATAATAGAAACGATGGTGGAAAATGGGGCATGTAGACTATGTTTTAAGGAGAGTAGATCAGATAGAGGATAGTCAGGAATACCTAGAAAAAACTATTATGAAAGATTTCAATATTAATGAGTTTGATCCATATATGGTCTATGATGTTCGAACCCCAGACACCACCAAGAAAATATATGGTTTATGATAGAACACTATCATAATTTGATCGATGTAGCGGTCCCCACTTAAGTGAAATAAGGCTTGGTTGTTTTCTTTGCAACAACTAGGTGCATTCAAAATTGAACCAATCTAATAGAAAACCTGCAAAAAACCGCATTTGGTTTGGATGTATTCATATCACATTTTTACTTAACCGTTTGGTTCAGTTTGCGGTTTTTATTTTACCAACGGAGCTAAACCGCAACATAAGAAAACTGCCAATTGAACCTATGTCACGTAAACCAATACTCATAAAAACTTTTAAAAATTGATATTTTTTTTTCTCATCTCAAGTTTTTTCTGTTTTTTATTTCAAAAATATATTTATGTACCTTGTAATTTTATAGAAAGATAAAACCTTAGTGTTTTACATTTCTTACATAATAGAATTTCTTCTAAAAAGTTTATTTTTATTTTTACAAAATAAGCTGTAACAAACGGGCTTTATAATGTTTGGGATATATTAGTCATGAATTGGCATAATGCAGAAGATTAGAAAGAAAACAATAATGTTAAAAGTGGAGTTATGTATAATAATCATTAATATAATTTAAATATTTCCAGAAATTTTGGCTAATTAATTTTTGTGCCTTCTGTTTTTAGGTCCATCTTTGTGAAAGACATGGATTTCAGGAAGAGAAGTAGAAAATCAGTTCAAGTTGAGGAAAAAGAGAGGGAATTTAAGAGAAGAGCTTCTGCAAGTGATGAAGAAATATTGAAAGATCAGCGAGAGAAGGAGGAACTAGAGCAGCGTTTGAGAGAAAGAGATGCAGTTAGAACGCGCAAGTTAGCTGAACCAAAGGCAATTCAAAGAAAATCTAATGCTGCAGAGGAGAACATGGATATTCGAGCTTTGAGAGAAGTTTCGAGGCAAAAGTACTTGAAGAAACGGGAGGAGCAGAAATTACAAGAACTTAGAGATGACATTGAAGATGAGCATTATCTATTTGAAGAAGTGAAGCGCTCAGACGTGGAATACCGTGATTTCATGCACAAGAAAGATATATACAATGTACTTACGAAGAAAAAGTTAGAGAGTGGGGGTCATGAGTATAGAATGCCAGAAGCTTATGATGATCAGCAAGCTGGTGTTAATCAAGAAAAGAGGTTTTCTGTGGCTAGGCAGCGTTACAACGATCCAAATGCTGAGAAAGAAGAGGCTTGGGAGGAACATCAAATTAGAAAGGCAACGCTGAAATTTGGTTCGAAAGATAAAAGACAAGTCTGTGATGATTACCAGTTTGTGTTTGAGGACCAGATTGATTCTATCAAGGCGTCGGTAATGGATGGCGTTAAGTTTGATTATGAGAAAGAGGTTGCATTGGAAAAATCTAGAGCTAAGAGGTCAGCTTTAGAAGCAATTCGGAAGGAGAGGAAAAAACTGCCTGTCTATGCTGTTCGGGACAAATTTCTCCAAGCTGTTCATGATCACCAGGTACTTGTCATTGTTGGTGAAACTGGTTCTGGAAAAACTACACAGATTCCCCAATATCTTCACGAAGCTGGTTATACGAAGCATAGAAAAATGATTGCATGTACTCAGCCACGGCGTGTTGCTGCCATGAGTGTTGCTGCCCGAGTTTCTCAAGAAATGGGTGTTAAACTAGGACACGAGGTTGGTTACTCCATACGCTTTGAGGATTGCACGTCCAAGAAGACCATTGTTAAATATATGACGGATGGAATGTTGTTGAGGGAATTCCTTGCTCAACCTGAGCTGGACAGTTATAGTGTTGTGATGGTGGATGAGGCTCATGAAAGAACACTTTCAACTGATATTTTGTTTGGATTACTTAAGGATGTTGCTCGTGCCCGACCTGATCTGAAGTTGTTGATATCAAGTGCTACTCTTGATGCAGAGAAGTTCATTAACTTCTTTGATCGTGCTCAAAAATTCGAAATTCCTGGGAGACCATATCCTGTTGAAATACACTTCACAGAAGAAGCAAAAGCCAACTACTTTGACGCTGCTATTGTTACGACGTTTCAGATCCATACCACTCAACCTCCTGGAGATATATTGGTATTCCTTACTGGTCAAGAAGAAATTGAAACTGCGGAAGAATGCCTGAAGGATCGGATGAGAGCCTTGGGGTCTAAAATAGCTGAGTTAATTATCTGTCCTATATATGCCAACCTACCAACTGAAATACAGGCTAAAATATTTGAACCCATCTCTAAAGGGGCTCGAAAGGTTGTCCTTGCCACCAATATTGCAGAAACGTCTTTGACAATCGATGGGATCAAATATGTCATTGATCCAGGATTTTGTAAGATGAAATCTTATAATCCAAGGACTGGAATGGAGTCTTTACTAGTAACTCCCATCTCAAAAGCATCAGCAATGCAAAGAGCTGGTCGGTCTGGAAGAACAGGTCCTGGTAAGTGCTTTCGATTGTATACTTCATACAGTTTTCAAAATGATATGGAAGATAATACTACACCTGAAATACAACGGACTAACCTTGCAAATGTCGTCTTAACTTTAATTAGTCTTGGTATTGAGATAGAGAAATTGTTTCAGTTTGAATTTATGGATCCTCCGCCACTTGATGCCTTAAAGAATGCCGTGGAGCTTTTATGTAATCTGGGTGCTTTAAATGGGCATGGCAAGTTAACTAAGGTAGGCAGACGAATGGCAGAGTTCCCACTTGATCCTATGCTGTCAAAAATGATAATTGCTTCAGAAAAGTACAAGTGTTCTGACGAGATCATCTCCATTGCTGCTATGCTTTCTGTTGGCGGTTCAATATTTTACTGTCCGAAGAATAAAAAAGTACATGCAGACAATGCAAGAATGAATTTTCACACTGGAAATGTTGGTGACCACATTGCTCATCTAAATATCTACAATTCATGGAAGGAGTCCAATTATTCAAGACAATGGTGTTATGAGAATTATATACAGGTAAGGAGTATGAAACGGGCTAGGGATATCCGTGACCAACTTGTAGGTCTCTTGGAGAGGGTTGAGATTGAACTAACTTCGAATTCTAATGATTTGGATGCCATCAAAAAATCCATAATATCTGGATTCTTCCCTAATACTGCAAAGCTGCAAAACTATGGCACTTATCGGATGGTTAAACGTCTACAAACTGCTCACATACACCCTAGTTCGGGGCTGGCCGAGGTTTTTCCTAGATTGGTTTTGTACCATGAACTAGTGCTCACAACCAAGGAATATCTGAGACAGGTCACAGAGATAAAGCCAGAGTGGTTGCTGGAGATAGCCCCCAACTTTTACAATCCCAAGGATGTTGAAGACCTGAGTTCCAAGAAAATGCCCCGTGGAAGTGGACTTGCAGGGACGTCAGCTGGAGCCGGCACATCCTAACCCAAATATGCTTACATTCATTAGGAGGTGGTTTTGTTGGAGGAAAGAGTATGCCTCTGGAGGGAAGTACATTACCTGCTTTATTTCTATTTAGTAATTCATTTTCTTGGTAGTTTTTTCTGCCTCTGCAAAAGACTTGGATTTTAAATTTGTTTACGAAAGTCTTTTATTAACTTTTTTATGCGGACAATTGAGAAATATATTGGAAGCTCTACTATAATTTGGAGTCCATGTTTCATGATTTTTTTTTCCTGGTCTATTTCTTCCTTTGAATGTTTTGCTTGCTGTTTGCAGATTGGAACGAGGACACGATATGTCAATTCTTTTGTTTAATCAAAGGGTGAAGCTATATTGTTTGACAATGATTATTTTCTGCAAACTATTTTCTCTATATTTCTTGCCTACTCAATTCTTATGATATTTGTACTGTCTTATTTTTGCTAGAGTTATTTCTGATTAAGGCAAGTTTAGACTTTAGAGAATGCAGTCATTGTTCAATATACAAAATTCGAAGTGCATTTAGACAGTTACAAGGCTGAAGAACTTGAGCAATCAAAGGTATGATTTAAATCCATTTATTTGGAGGGAATAGGGGCAGATCTATATGCTCTATTCTATATAAAAAATAGTTTTTGAAACTCTATGCAATTGGTTATGATCTTTCATTTCTATCATGTACATTATAAGATTACATAACCATCAATACAAATGCATTATAACCCTTTCATTTCTTTAATATTATAACAATGCTGCTGTTGTTTTCTTTTTCATATAGTGATATATATTTGTCTTGCATAACATTACAAAGAAACTATTTCCCCTCAACAAAGAAACTACATCAAAATATTCATGGATTACTTTTTTTTGTCGCATCTGGAAAAGTTTCTAACGTTGAAAATCCGTTATGTCTGAGTGATGGGGTTTTTCAACTTGTCACAGTGGGATTTATAATTACCTAGGTAAATTATTTGGTTGTGGTTAGCTGGATTTGATTTCTGATTGTTGAGCATGATCATGCAACTTGAGACATTGCCATTGTCTGAACATGCTTACTTTATCATCTAATTACTTGACAGGAACTGTACTAATATTATGTATCATAATTAGGCTTAAATTAATCATATAAAATAGATGGAAATAAATAAGTATTTCAAATGCCTTTGTCCAAACAAATTTGTTGCTGATTACTTTTTGTTTGTGGTTCTGCTAGATTCTAGTTACATTTTAGATGAGATTGATGACAAAATAGGCAAGAATGTGTGTTTGGCTCTGCGTCGATTTCATCGATCTTGCACACTGCAATTCCATCAAAGACCAGGAAGGGGATTTGATTGATTGATTCATTTGTTTGATGAAATTTTAATGTATTATTTATTTTCATCCTTTATTTGTTTTATAAATAAGTTATACAAATATTGCTCTTACACTCTATTGAATATATTTGTGCCCTGATTTGTAAGCCTGTATTTTTCTGTGATACATGGTAATTTGCAATTCACCTAATTCTTGTGACCATTATATCTAGCTCTTCTAGTTCTTGTGACAATTCATCTTAAAAGGGATTTCCATGTAACTGTTGATGGTGTCTCTGTCATACCATACATATTTTCCTCTTACCCAAGAGATCTTACTAACTCAACCATGTTTTCCAATAACTTAGCAAAACCACTCCACAGCTCAGTCTTGGCATTAACTGAGTATTATAGCTAAATCTAAGTCATTCAATCCACACATAAACATCTCGACTTAGAAACATGTAATATGATCTCATCTTGCTCGAGGGTATGAACAAAATCTGGTTCGACAAGATAATTCAACTATGTGTGTCCAAATAAAAGAATTTTTCGTTTAGAAGTAACCAATAAAATTCATGCTGTGTCTATGCCTTACATTTGAAGGTATAAATACATGTATCAATTAATATTCCATTTTTTGCTAACGAAATTTATGCTCCAATGTTCCTTACATAGTGATTTATTACAACAAAAATGACAATTGGTAACCCATCTCCTCACAGTCATCACTAATACCTTAAAATAACATACTATTAATAATTAAGGTAGGAAAAATAATCTTGGGGAAACTAGGTCAAAACCCAATTGAACATATATTACAAACAATTGCATTGTTGAAAATCTTACCATAAAAACTTAGTGGGATCAAACCAGATGAGGAAAAAAGAGTGCATTGCATAAAAATACACTTAACTTGAAAATCCAAAGAAGTGTAAATTGAATTTTGAAGTAAATTATAAAAATGCAAACATAATGACGTACATATAATACTATACGCTTAGACATAACCTAATTGTTTTTTCTTAATTTTTCCAACTCAAAAAGTGGAAACAATAATTACCTGAACACTTCATAACTAGAGGTCTTCTCACCTTTGGACAATCATCCACAGTAACACAACGAACATTAACTGCATCATAAAATAAGAAAAAATTTAAGAAATGTCACTACAATGTGATAAAATATTGTGTAAAAGAGAAAACTTGAAAGAAAAAAGTTTTAAAAAAGTCATACTCCTATTCGTTTCAACAAGAAATAGAGAAAGAAAGATGATTAAAACATAAATAAAGATAGGAAATTGAGCCATATTTGTCTTCATTTGTATGCAATAAAGACAATTTTTGGATCGTTTTATAAGTAATATACACGCACCATTAACTTCAATTAAATGAATTTTAGCACTTAGGAGTTTATAAGAAACCATTTATTTCCCTAAAAAAAGGCCATTTATAAAATTGTAATAAATTTTGAATGTGGCTATTCAATATGTTGATGTGTTTTCCTCTACCTCATTAATTTTTTAGGCTTAAATGGATTTTGACCCTTACTCTTCACGAAACTTGTGATTTTGACTTGCTATAAAATAAAATTACAGTTTTACTAAATTACTTGATAAAAAAACTACAATTGCAAGTTTTGAGATTTAAACGTGAATAAAGATGTTAATCCTGACACCATCAATATTCTTGGTTGAACTAATTTTTCTTTGGAGAATGTTAAACATTGCCTTGGGGACATTGAGTAAGCAACCAACAAAAGAAAGATTTTATTAAAAAGTTGTGTGATAATTTTTTTAGAGAAATTTAAACGGTGCATCAGGGACATTGATTAAGCCGTCAACACAAGAAATTTTTTATTAAAAAGTTATGCAATAATCACTTGATCAAAAGTAACAATTTATATTTTTAAAACAAATGTTCTAATTTTGATTCCTTAACTGATGCCCGACCCAGTTAACTGATGAGGTGACATGCATAAAATTCAATTTTGGGATGTTGATTTTCAGTTCAGGGAACAAAGTGATAATTTTCTAATGGAGTTTTTTTTTCCTTTTCTTTTTGGCATAAAAGAATGAAATCATCTTGTTCTTGCTTTGGTTTTTTTCCATTCAATTCTTCTGGGTTCTTCTTTTCAAAATTGATGGATGCATTTTGGTCCTTCATCGCTACGACTGAGTTAAGAGGAATTGGGGATTCACTTTAAAATTATAATTAAAATTTTGATTAATAATACTAATTAATTCCAAAACAGCAAACTCAGGTTAGCTCTCAGCTTCCGCCGATCTAACTGCTCCTCGGCCTCAGCCGGAGTTTCATCTCCGACAAGATTCCGACAGGAATTGGCCAGTTTTGTCAGCGACGGGTGGGATTGATGAAACCAGTACTGATATGAGGATGTTGTTTAGATCGGAGAAGATGAACAATCTATATAAACATGATACCATGTGGCAAGGAACATGTGTTGTTTAAAAGGGGACTTTTAATCTCAACCATGCAATTCCGATCTAAAGGTCAATAGGCATTCCTATTATTCTCACATTAAAAAAATCATATTAGTTGTAAAAAGAAATAAAAAATTGAGGTCTCCTACGGTAGGAGACCTAAGAAGGCCTCCCACCCTAAACGACATCTTAATCATAAGTCCAAGACATTTATGACAGCGAGGTACATAGTCAAAATACCGAAACAAGTCTCCTTCAACTAGTAGAAGAACAAAGTGTACACACTACAAAATCATCCAAACCCACCCAAAAACATTTCCCAAAACCTCTCTCCTCTTTCTTCAATGGCTTCCATTCCAACCTTTTCTTCACACACTCTTCTTCTCAAACCCAACAACAACACACTCTTATCTCGTTCATTCTCCAACAACAACCAATCATGTACTCTCTCTCTCACTTCTCTCTTTGGAACAAAATTCACTCTCCAACGACCCATTTCCATCACTAACTTCCGTGCCACTTCAGAAACGGTGCCGTTTAATCTCCCCACTGACCCGTAAGTTGTTTGGTTTCTTCAATTTTTTCTTCTGGGTCAGTTTTAATTTGCTTAAAGTTTCTATCTTTTTTCTTTTTGCAGGAATCCACAATCTGATGAACCCAAGAAAAATCCAAATTCTTCAAAGTGAGTTTTTTGTCATTTTGTTTATAGTTTTATAGTTCAATATTTCATGTAATTGAGACTTATGAGTGTGTTTCTCTCGAGGTCTCGGGTCTCAGTACAATTACTTTAGTGTTAACAATTCATGTGTTGGGTTAGTCCATACATGGTTTTTTTCAGCTTCAATTGAGCCCCGCTAAGTTTACTGGATTAGTTGGTACTTGAGCCGAATACAGATAAAATAGAATAATTCGTCTAATTGGGGGCTAGAATGTTGTGTTTTTATGTTTATGGATTGAATGTCGTCAAATGCTCTCTTAATCCTTTATTATAAGAATCTCTAACAAAAATCACGGATATTCAGAAAAGGTTAATTTATCTGAAATGTGTCGGACTAATAATAATTTATACATTCACTGTTCACTTTTTATATTGCAAGATAAACTGCTAGTATTAATAAGAGATTGTTGGAAATTCCGCCCCGAACGTGAAGGGGTGTGTTGGTAATTCCACCTTAACTGCGATCTGCCCCTAGTTGCCTTATGTTGGCTTGTCTTTGAGGGGGTGGATTTAGTCCCACATCGGTTAGATAGGAAGCTTGATCAGAGTTTATGAAGAGGAGGGCACTCCTCACCTTACAAGCCGGTTTTGTAAGGATGAGTTAGGCCCCAAAATTTCAACAGAGATATATTTGGTGAAAAAGAGTACTAAGTGCATATAGAAATTTGTAAAGGGTCTTATATTTAGGGAAAATTAACTTTTTGTAATGGGTCTCGTAATTAGGGATGGAGGGAGTACTCCCGTTGTCCTAAGACCATTTTAAAAAATTGTTTATCCCTAAATATAAGTGCTCTACAAATTTCTAGATGCATTTATTTAAATGTATCCCTGATTAGTATTACCGATTCGCCTGAGAATATGAAAAATCAACATTGAATGCATTTATTCATAGAGGGTAATTTACTAATAGACACTCACATTCCAGACAAATTTATTAGTCCAACAATTTTCTTAATACCATATTTTTGTTTAAATGTTCCTATAATAAGGGATGGATGGAGTAATTGTTACAGTTGAGCTATACTGCTATAGATTTGTGTGGAATTTGAACACATCGTTATTATTATGCGATACAATATTTAGTACTTAGTGTTGTCAAATGGTGGCTATAGTGGTGATTTACCATTGAACAGTACTGAAATTTGAAATGACGGCTATTTTCTGCAATTGACAACCTTGTTAGATAAACCACAAGTTCTCTTCAATTTGTTCATGTTGCTTATTATTCAATCATTTGTAAAACTTCAATTTGGTCTCTGATGTATTAAAAAAATAAGAAATAGTTCCTAAACTTTTTAGTCCTCATTTATGTTTAAAAAATAGAAGAGATAGAGATAGATAGATAGAGAGAGTTCGTGGATTAACATGATTGATTGAAGATCGTTTATAGTCTATTCATTACATTTCTATAGTTTAGGGGTTAAATAGGATAGATAATGGTTCACCAAAAATAAAAAAAGGATAGATAATGAAAGTTTAGGAGAAAAATTTTAGGTTTACTCTTCAATAATTCATGTAATTGGGTTGTTTTTTTTTGTTTTGTGGTTAGATTGATGAGATTTTCTCATCAATTTGTTTTGTTTTTGTTTGATTTAAGGTGGTCGGCGAGGGCTATAAAGGCATATGCAATGGCGGAGTTGGAAGTAAGGAAGCTTAAGTATCCTAAAGTAGGAACCGAAGCTCTTCTCATGGGAATTTTAATTGAAGGTTTGTTGCAATTCTCAATTAGTTTATTGTCTTTTTATTTTCAGTAGTAATAGCAAAATGCATTCCTCTTTTGTCATGGAATAGATGCTTTAGTTATTGAACTTTTCCAAGATAGTGCTTGGCTAAAGAGTTAGAGCTTATTTGATATACAATGACATTGTAAAAATGTTTTACACTGTCATCCAATCATATCGTACCTTGCAGATGTTTGTTGTAATATTTCAGAAATTAATTTAATAATTTGTGTAATGATAAACTGTGATTGGGTGACTGTGTAAAGAGATTTTATACTGGCAGGGCATTATTCATTTTCTCAAACACATAAGAGTTTATTTTATAAACGCATAAATTTAATAAGTATATGCATTTGGGTACATATGGCACATGCTAGAAAGCTTTTTGCATTCTTATTTAATATTTCTTTTTATTAACAAATAGAACTTGAGTTGGATGAAATTGTACATAACTTGTTTCCATAAGTTATTTGAAATAACTATTTGAGTAGCTTGTTAAATAACTTCAGAATAGATTATGGGAATATTCACATATATAAACTATTAACTTTAACTTAAACAAACTCTTCCATATGCCCCCTATATGCAATTAAGGACCTTTTGGTTGTGTTACTTTGGTATGTTATTGGCATCATTTGTTATAAGTTCGTTTCCAATCCAGACGTATGCATGCCAAAGTATATTTTAATGCTTTGTGCTTATATGTAAGAACCAAGAATGGACGTAGAAAGATTAACCCTATGATTTTTTCTAGAAACTGTTTAGTTTTCCCTACAGGATTTACTTTGCAATATTGGCATTGTTCATTTGCTCTCGAAATTATTGGTGGTCTATTTTTTCGTTCATACCTTCCATATGGGCTAAGATGTTCTCGAGTTTTGACAAAATTGTATCTGGGTCAGTTGTGTTTCTTATAACTAGATTCGACAATTGCACATTATTAAATCTTAAAATTGGATGCGTAGATTGTAAAGTGTCAACACTGCTGTCTCTAAGAAATGGTTTCTTCATGCTTGGCTTACCGAGTGGAATGATTATTTGGAGTTTTTGATGGTGCCTAAAAAAGGGGTAGCCTTGGCGCAATGGTAAAGTTGTTTTCATGTGACTGAAAGGTCACAGGTTCAAGTCTTGGAAATAGCCCCTTGTGTAAAAAACAGAGTAAGGCTGCTTACAATACACCAAATGGTGGGACCCCTTCCCGGACCTTGCGTATGCGGGAGCTTTAGTCCACCGGGCTTCCGTTTTTTTTTATAGTGCCTAAAATATTCCAAGACACTGTGACATGTCATTGGATATAACCTTTTTAATCATAAAACACGGGATAATACTAAATGGTTTTTCTTTCCAAGTATGATTTTAATGATTAAAATGTAGACAGATTCAACATTGGAGTCATTCTTCTTGTTTTATTTATATTAAGCTATAGATATCTTTTTGAATTCATGAGAGGTCTTTGGAAGAGAAATGTCTACCGGGGATTTCGGTTCACTATTTGGCTGTCATGTGATGTGGTGTATGGAATTTGAGTGACCGACCAAGCTGAAAAGAGATGCATTTGCTCCAAAATGCAATTAGTATCCATTGTCCTCGATCTAATAAAAGGAAAAGGGAAAACATTACCTTCTGTTTCATCCTTTGAAATGAGTTATGGGTTTAAAAATTATAATATATAGTGAGCTAGGCATACCGAAGTTTGAATTCATTTAAGATTATAATTTGATTCTATGCTCCATTCTTATTGAAAGAAAGAAAATGGGTGCTCTTTGTATGTTCATGGTTTGTTCCTTTGCAACTGTAAAATTTAACTGTATATGGATTTGAGTTAAGTTATATCTACAAAAAGTGCATTCTAGGTAAAGAAAAGTGCCCTGCTCCATGAGGAATTGTAATTGGATAATAGTAAATATAGTAAACATTGAACTACATCTAAGTTATGTCTTAATTAGTTTGAGTCAGTAATATAATTTTAAAGTGTGTGTAATTGTTGTTTTTAGCCACTGTGTCTGGTTGGGAACTTGTTTTTTCTTGCTGTGGCTCCTCTAAGGTTTGCGTATCAGCTGACAGTTTTTGCTGGTATATTATGCTGTGTTCGGTTGGTGTAGGTGTGGCCTAGGCAGTGGTGTTTTGTCCTTCTTGCTTTCGTTTGCGGACTGGGTCTGTTTTTTGGTGCTAAGGTTGTGAGGCAGGGATATGCTTGCGGACATCTCGTAAGTATATGTCGGCCTCAAGACTGGATCCCATTTTAGGTGGTCTTTCTTAAGGGGTTAGGTGTTCCGTATATTTGCGGCACCTTTGTATTGTTTGCTATTCCCTTTTTACCGCGAGTTTTAATGCTTCTTGCGTTTTCTCGTCGAAAATAAAATTTGCTATTCAAAAAAAAAAAACGTGTGTTTTGTTTTGTTTTTTAGTAAAATTTTATTGCTAGTATTAAGCGATATTAGTTTGGATTTGAAATATGTACACTTATTTATATATGGAATAAAAAATAGAGAGAGAACTTAGAATTTCAGTAAAAGAAAAAGAGAACTGGAGTTAAAAAAAAAAAAGATTATGCCAAAGTTTTTTAAAATCATGCCAACATCTTTCCCATTTATTCGGAAGGAAGTTGCGTCGTTTTCAGGTTGAGTACCTTCTATATGTTGTTCAGCATTTGATTAATTTTTGTTGTACTTTTCAGGAACAAGTAAAGCTGCAAAATTCTTAAGAGCTAACGGAATTACTTATTTGAAAGTACAAGAACAAACATTAGAGATACTTGGGAAATCTGACTATTTCTACTCCAGCCCTGTGGTACCTTCTTTGACTGAACCACTTCAGAAAGCCCTCGATTGGGCACTTAATGAGAAATTAAAGTCAGGTATGGATGATTTAGGTGATGACATATCTATGTATTGAGAAGTAGCCCCCTGCCATTTTCCCAATTGATCTGTTAGATTCATTGTTCTGTTGGTGGTCGAGCTCCATTTTCAAATTTTGTGCCATTGTGTTCATGTTTTAATTAATCAGAAACGATATTTTGACACACAAATTTCAACAACAGTTTGGATGGTTGACGCAGGTCAAATACGTAGTTAATTACGACGATTGGTGTTGAAATATACACCTGAAAAAAATCATGATTAATGACATTTAAAATCGTGGTTAAGTGTGTTCAATGGATGACTAATGGCTTGCTGCGAAACTTTGTTACATCTATTAACCATCTACTAAACATAATGAATCATATATTTAGGCTGCGTTGAAATAACACAACGCTAATTAATCTCCTTGCTACTTCAAAGGAAATATATCAGAGTTTGCAAGTTCAAGTAAAAGAAAAAACTTTCTGTTATCTTCGTCTCTGCATTGCCTGTAACTGATCTGTTAGAAAGAGGTTGAAATATGAAAAATGATTTTAAATTTTAATTGTTTATTTTTCCCTGCTGCTTAATAAAGAGTGAAAGACATTTACGCTTCAGCCATGTTGATAGTCTGCTTGAGTGTTTAGTTTTGCCCCAGTTTGTAAACCATCTCTACACTAATGTAATTATTATTGACCTAGTGCTGCTGCATTCTCTAACAAGGAGAAATTGCACTTACCTCCGACGTATGCTTAAATAACACACACACCCCCTCTATTTTGTAAAAGACATTGGTGACCTCTCCTCAGTCGTACATCTCCCACTGGTATCTCAAACAGAGAGAGGGTTTCGTTTAAACAGAATTGAGTAGAGGTAACTCCCGCAAGTGTTCATTTAAAAGATAGAAAGGATGCATGCACTGTTTTAAGTGTATCTTGGGGGAAGGCAAGTGCAATTTCCTCTTATAATGTAGATCTTTATCAGTAATAGGAGACCACTTGTTAGAAATGTTAAGTAGCACTGACATGACTCTGACGGCTGTGGTCACATGCAATTACTTCCATTTCCTCAAATGATTACTGTTTTTTATGTGTTGGTGTCTACTGTCCATGTATGTGTCTATGGTTGGTAAGAAAAAATGTGTATCTGAGGAGATAGTAGGAGGGAAACAAACGAAATGGTACCAACTGTACTAAATAGACAATAGAAGGTAGTTAGAAGTTGTCTAGTAAGCTAGTTAAATGTGAAAGACTTTGAGGACACTCATGAATTAGCCCTATTGTTTGTTTGTACATTGATTCTTTCCTCAAAATCACATTGGTTTTGGAAGAAGTCTCAATAAGATTCCTATTGTTCATCTCTTCTCTTAATACAAGTTGAAACTATGATACAATTTTTAATGTTTCCTTTTTTGTAATACTAAAGTTATTATGATATAAAATGTAGGTGAAGGGGAGACAAACGTGACTCATTTACTTCTTGGAATTTGGTCACAAGAAGAATCAGCAGGTCGAAAGGTCTTGTCTGCTTTAGGTTTCAACGATCAAAAAGCCAAAGAAATTGCTGAAACAGCAGTAAGTTTCAAGTTCTATCACAATAATACAATGTTTTAAAAAATAAGCTGGAGATCCAACCGGCGCGACCTCCGAGCATTGTTTTATTTGGTTTCATCAGTTCAACCACAGTTGAACCAGATAATAAATAAATAATGCAAAAATTGAAAACGTTTGAACTAACCGTGGTTCAATTCTGGTTCAAGCCAATTCAACCGGACTTCATGATAACCCAAATCAAAAACCGGTGTTCCCAGTTCAATCGGTTGAACTAGCCGATTTGGTCCGATTTTTTAAATATTACAATAATATGCACTTCGACTGACTGACACCTCAATGACAAAAATATGTTTTGTGTTTCTTGTAGGCTAGTGGAGATATTGATTGGAATATCAAGAAGCAAGCTTAAGAATTTTCTGGGGATAAAGCGATACAAGTTCCTCTAGAGAAAATTGAATATACTTTCCCTCAAGCTTATCAACCAGTGGATACATTAATGCCCTTTAGATTTCCATGTCAAATACTGTTGCACTACACTGATTAGAGATTATACATTTCTCATTCTTTTTTATACAAGTTTTTTGGAAGTCGAATTTTTTCGCAGTAGTGTGATTGCAGAATCGCAGTCTTATTCTGCCTTCTGTTTTACCCTAACACTTTTTTTTATTTTTTATTTATTTTATAAAAAACATCAAATACTTATATATTAAGGCACCAAGCCAACAGAGAAAGAGGATAATTAAACAAGATTTGGGGTATTCTTCAAGCAGGTGTGGAGCCCAAAGTTTTTACTACTTGAGCTAACTTATGAGCAGCTGAATGACGATAACATAACTAATAAAAAAGGGCAACCCGGTGCATTAAAGCTTCCGCATACGCAAGGTCCGGGAATTACGATAGCATAACTAATAACTCCTAACAATCTAGTTCTTAGCTTTAGCTCAGAAGCTAGTCGGAGGCTCTATCCGATACGAACACTTCAATGGTACCAAAATCAGAACCAAGGCAGGCTTGGTTGTTGCAAAGATCACCTCACTCTTTTGGTTATGCGGAAGCTTGCGTATTAAGAAGAGGTATCAACTGAATTTGAGAATTTTGGATGTGAATGTTGTCTACTCAATTTTTCAAAAGAAACTAATGTTGTGTTTGTGGTTTTATTATGTCAACCATGCCAATGTCATGTCTTAAGCCAAGATTTACTGCGAATTTTTTAAGCTACAAGTTCAAGAGGCAGCCGAAACGCACGTCCATGCCTTGACTTTTATTTTTCCAAACATAATGTGAAAGTTTCATTATTATGATTTAGAGTGTACAAAACACAAATTTGTTAAAATGTGACATAATTAAATATTTATAAATTCAAATTCATGGTAATAGAGCTTTCAATTTCTTTTCATATTCCTTTGGGAAATGGAAAAAATCTTTATATATTTCATGTGATTATGTTTGAAGTCATGAGAGTGTTTGTAATTCTACTGCACACTCTTGAGGGTGCAATACTTCATGTGATCATTTTCCTTCCCCTTTGCTTATTTGCCATTATAGTCTGTATATAACATGAATCAACAAAGACAATGAAAATCTCTCTACTAGTAATAAAGTAAGAGTCATTAGATTGGTGAGGTGGAAGAACTTGATGCAATTCACAAAGAAACTTCATTAATGTAGGCAGTTTAATCTAGTTTTTGATTCATTAAGTTTTAGAAGCAAAATTGAGGTGAATTGCTACCGTTATTTTGTAATATGTTAAAATTTATTGATGTAAACAAATAGGGCAGCCAATGAGAGGCTATGAAGAAGATTAATTGATTTGAACTAAAGCCATCGTTCTTAAACACATTCAATTTATTGATTTTGATTCGAAATACAAAAGAAACATTAAAGCACAAAATCAACATCTCAATAAGCTTAAAGTGAAAACAAGAAAAGCAATTATTTATTTATTACACCGATCGATTGGAAAAAAAATTTCCTTGTAAACTAGCATATTAAAACCACAGTCCCCTCCTTTAACACCAAAATCTTCAATCATATGTGTAGTTAAGTCAAGCCAAGCTAATTCTTCATCTATCCTTTCGAAAAATAATTTTCCCTTTGCCACTCCAATTGGGTACTCGATGGAAGGCAAAAATCCAACAATGAAGAGTTTGATCCATGATTCATTCACATTTAATTCACCTAAAATTGATATCTTAAAAGTAGTCTTTACTTCGTGATATGTGACCAGGGCAATGGATTCGTTTAACACCATCAAGTGTCTCCATAAATATCCTTCAACAAAGCCACAATCTATGTCTGATGGTATAGCTGTGGTAAAGAACGTCTCATTGCTTAAGTCAAACGACATTAAATATGATTCAAAATCTATAGATAACCAATGACACACTCCATCCATGTACACTCTAGCATGAGGAGTATGGTAAAATGTAGGCATAACGACATCAAGTTTTCTCCAAGAATTACTTTTTAAGTTATATATCTCCCAGAAGGGTTCGAAAGTTATATCTCCCAATGTCACATATCCGTTGCTTTGAAAGGAATCTCGCATATAAAATTCTATATGTTGAAGCACCTTATAGTCATGTTTAACACAATCATAACCAAATCCATGAACACTCTCAACCACATAAACCTCTTGAGTTTCAGTCGGACTTCGAGGAGACTTAGTCGGACTTCGAGGAATGACCTTTAATTCATCCGTAGTTGGATTACATAGTAAAACTCTTGTATAAATTTCCAAATCGTTATCACGAAAATAACAACGAACACATATAACTTCATTAATACCACACATATTTAAAATATCCTGACACGAAGCAAGTTTCAGTTTGCTCTTGAAATGGATTTGGAATATTTAGCTTGGCCATATTCTCAATCCTCTCGTCTAAAAGAGAATACACCGTGATTGGTTCAGTGATTGGTTCAAACCGCTGCTTTCGTAGAAGGATAAAGGCATCATGGCGATGAGAAGGGTCTTTGGAAAAAAAATAATTGCGGACCATGTTCATGAAATAAGTGTTTTCAAATAAGAGGGACCATGATTTGCGGACGCATCCAAATCGCTTCAAAGATTTAAGAGGTAACTTTGATAGAATAGAGAAGACTATATCATCATGTAAATAGTTGTTTACCTTTTCATTTGTCACAATCAAAGATTTCTTCTGGTGTGACATTGATTGTAGTGGATTACCAGACTATGAGAGAGCTACTCACACAAGCAAAACCTAAAAAAATTGTTACCGAGTAAGGAAAAACAGAGAGGATTATTTTAGAAACAAACCTTAGAATTTGTATCCGTCCAAATTTATTTACACTTAGAAATTGAAATTGAAACAAACAATTTAGAATTACCTTAGAATTTGAAAAGTGCAGCAAATGTTGCGAACTGAGAGTAAAAACAAGCGATGAATGATATTTGTTTGGCTATAAAACGTAATCAAGCAAAGAGCTTTATATATTTTTTCTTTTGAAACAAACCGAACCGCATTATATGCCTCACTAAACTAAACAAATTTTGTTAACAATATTTTTTTTAATGGATAATATCATTGTTTTTTTTTTCTTTAAACAAAAAACTCATTGATCTTCTTTCTTTTTATTTTCCTTCAAAAAATCATTTATTTTTTAAGGGTGGATAATAGCATTGGTTTTCCTAAAATTTTACTTTTTTTCATGACATCAATAATATAACAATATTATAAAAAAAATTGTTTAAGGATATAATTAGAATAAAAAAATAACCTAACCTAAAATCTCATATTTTCTTTAGTGTGTACTAGCAACTAAAATTTGTAAATTATGAACTATGTTTCATTATGAGATTTTGATTAAAACTAAAAATATAAATATTTGTTGCTTTCTAGTTATAAGAAACCAAATTAAACATGATTATCTATTCCAATAACACCAATAATATAACCAAAAAAAAATAATCTAACTTTTTTTTTATGACACCAATAATAATCTTTATTATAGAAAAAGTTGTTTAAGGGTAGAATTGGGATAATAAAATGTAAGAATAAATATACTCATCTAGTTTGTTACACTTTTTAAATGATAAAGGAAAAAAATCAAACATATATATATATATATATATATATATATATATATATATATATATATCGTGTTTGTTATATTTTTTATA
>Ga0228711_1002631_pt1 | contig 27740 bp, 15 predicted proteins | sample MedpolnodulmetaG_2_FD_177996 | JGI IMG/M metagenome (GOLD analysis project Ga0228711, IMG submission 177996) | Root nodule microbial communities from Medicago polymorpha collected in Santa Monica, California, United States - brown nodules | ecosystem: Host-associated > Plants > Roots > Nodule... | reverse complement strand
TTTTAATTAGGTTGTCCGTTGTTGGTAAACGATCCCGCAACAGACGCCAAGCAAAGAGACTAATTTTCAGGGGCACTTCCTTGTTCCAGATTTCTGACGTATGAATTGCTGACAAGTTGTTGCTAGTTGGTGTTAACAAATGGTTATAAGCACTAGCGACGGTATAATTGCTGGAAGCATGTAAACTATATACAATTACGTATCAATTTTTTAATATTAAAAGAGTGTGGGTCCCACTTAAAGAATGAGAGTCTTAAGTGAGGCTTTGGGTCCTTTAGGACCCCAATTTTTTTTATCTCCGATGGGGTACCTAACAAGTATTGAATCTTAAATGATTAAGACTCTTTCATTAGAGATAGTCTAATGAATGATCCAAGAAGTACCAGTGTCGAAAGAAAAGAAAAAACCATGAAAAAAGTCAAACTGTGGTTTCTAAGAAGGGTTAAATATATTTTCTGTCCCTATAAACATATTAACTTTTCGTTTTAGTCCCTTTAAATTTTCCTTCGATTTTTTGTCTATAAAATTTTAAATCACAACTTTTGGTTCCCATTTTTAAGTCAACTCATACATTTTTTGATAAAATTATGCAGAAATGTGTAGAATATTCTAAATATCTCTTAAAAAAAAGAGAATTTTTTTTAACAAAAGACGAATTAAATATGAATTTTTAAACACCAAAAATATAAAAATTCATATTTAATTCATGTTTTGATAAAAAAAATTCTAATTTTATTTTGGAGAGATTCTTATAATATCATAAACTTTTTTGCAAAAATTTATTCAAAAATATGAATTTTAGATACTCCCTCTGGTCTCGAATGTAAGAACAAAACAAAAAAATTGATAGTCTCAAATGTAAGCAAAAATATACAAAAGTTATCCTATTAAATGTCACTATTCCAATTTTACCCTCATTAACTTTATCCAATCTGATTCACATTCTCATGTTTAACACTTTCCAAAGATTTTTCACTTGTGGAGTTCAAAAGTCATGTTTTCTTATAAAATATTTATATTATTAATGTCTGAATGTGTACTACTCCAAGACAACGACAAAATTGGAAATATGGTATTTATTATAATGACTTAAATGCAGTCAATCTACTTTCTTAATATGTGTGTTTTTTTTTTTGTTTCTTACATTTAAGACTGGAGGGAGTATGAGTTTACTTGAAAGGAGGGTCAGAAAAGAAGATGAAAATTTTTTGGGAGGCTAAAAGTCGAAGAAAAATTTCAGGGGGATTAAAATGAAAAGTTAGTATATATATGGACCAAAAACATATTCAATTTTTTTTGAGAATTCCTTGCTTTTAAACACTTGTTATTATTATTAAGGAAGCAAATATAATAATCTCGCATTGAAACTTGTGCATTCAACTCCTCGAAAGTCTAAAAGGTGGTATTTTCAACTTAAAACTTTCTTTTTTTGGTTTCCTTAACCATTGCCCTGAGGGCACCGGTTACCATAACCCTTATTATTATTATGGTCTTGCTAACAATTGTTCTAAAGAAACTCATAAAAAGAAATTTTGTCTTATAAATTTAAGTCTTACACATATAAAATTCATAATTACACAATTCTCGATGTAAATATACCCCTTTTAAATGCTTAAACAATATCTTAAAGACATTTATTGCTCCCTCCACTCTTTTTTAAATGTTTTTATTAGAAAATTAACATCAAATTAATCATGTGTATTTTAGAAAAATAAGTATATTAATTAGGATGTTTGGCCTCATTTTATTTAGATTATCATATTAAAAAAATGAAATGGAGTAAATTAGTTTCTCATGTGTGATTCACATAGACAGGCATGTGGCGTTTGTTGATTGATGGCTTTAATACAACCCATTTGGAAGCGGTAGGTGATTTGCGTCCGTCGTATACGTATGAGCCATGCCTATCAATCTATCATATCGTATCGTTCCCACAGGGCCGACAATATATCGTGATACGGTGGGTTCAATATATCACGTCATATTTTTTAACCCAAAAAAAATATATACGTGAGCTAATATTCTGGTTAGTAGCTCTAAAATTGTTTTTCCTTTTAAAAAAAGCTCAAAAATTGTTTTCGATGTCACAAAAAGCTCTGAAATTGTTTTATTTAATTATAAGAGTGTAAATATTCATTTTTTTTGTACAAAGAGTATATTTATTTATTTTTATTAATTTATCAAGTAATTTTTTACTTTTTTATTTTTACACTTAAATGTTGAACGAAGTATAACACTGTGGCTTTTTAATAGATGACTAATTACGTTAATTTAATTGTTTTAAATGAAAATTCTTCAAAAAAAATTGTTTTAAATGAAAAGTATTGTTTCATTAGTTATACTAAGTAAATTGAGAAATAAAGCAATATAGTTTTTATGTGAAATAACGGTTTATAATAGTAGTAGGTGAATATTTATGTTCAAATGAAAAAATGCACACTTGTTAATTTGGACATTCATGTTTTTTATTCGTCTAAATTAACAAACTTATATATGTATATAAGTATTTTGGTTTTCTTTTTCAAGAAAAAAATGTTATTTTTCTGTCTCCGTCCTTTAGTTTTGAAGGAAAATATGTATTTCTAATACAGAGTTTTGCCAAAAAATAAATTAAATATGACCAATCAATTAAGACTAACCAAATATAACTATTACAGTTTGCGCACTTCTCGCACGAAACGTTATATTTTGGTTATGATTTGACGTGTTTGTATTTGGACTATCCGGAAGGAGATGAATAACATAATTTTCTTGAATAAACCAGCTACCACTCTTTCGCTTATTGATGGTGTTAAACTTCTATCTTTTAGATGGTTTAAAGGTTTCTTGAGTAATTTTGCTTTTGATTACCATAATTGGTGGTGTAGTCCTTTGTTGAGTATGAGCATTGGCTAGCTGAATGGTTTCCTTTTGTTTACGTACTTTCTGGTTATTTTAAACTTTGTGTAACTTTTGACTTTATCGAGAGGCTTATGAGAAATGAGACAATCATGACTTAGTGATCCTTAATGGAGACGGCCAAGATGCACTAAAGAACGCATGCTTGGCAAGGTTTGGTGATCTTGTTAGATGACACAATGGAAGCTTCATATTTGGGTGTCATGGGAGTTTCATATTTGGGTTCTATGTGTTGTTTGTGAGTATCAAGCTATGTTGGGAAGCGAGATTTAGGTCTATTGTCTATTGCTCTAGACTCTTTGCAAGTGGTTTGTTTAGTGAAAAATGAGACTCATCATTATTCACCTTAATTTGTTATATTTAAATTTTAATAAATATTTTAACTAAATGAATGCTGAAGATGGTATAGGTAATAAAGAATATTAACAAGTGACACAAATTACTGGTAATATACGATGAACTAGCCAATCATACAAGAGAAATATTAATGTTATTTCGAGGAAGAAATATTAACTCAGAAGGGCTACTTCACATGCGAAACTTGAATGCTACTGTGCTTGTAAACTTCATCTCTCGCAAAAATAAATGATAGATACTGCGTGAAGGGAGAACAACATATGCATGACAGTATGAGCATTGAGCAGAGGGTCTTTAAATTGAGACTTTTTAGGAGTTGCGTTGCTTCCACTTCATTTCCTCTATTTAATTCTCTTTCACCAAAAAAAGAAGAAAAAATTATACCAGTACCTTAGCGAGAAATAGACCACGATAAATCGACGATACGATAAACTAGACTGGCTCGTATATATATCTCCTGCCGTTAAGTCTCCGTCAGTGTCGGTTCCGCCGCTGACTTCTGATTTGAGAACAGTCCACTAATTAAGGCCATAGGATGATTTATTTAGCCACGTGTCAGCATCTCAATTGGTATTAGATCACTTTGACGATCCACAAAACCCATCATTGGTGACTGTTGCACAATCGTAATCCTTGATACAATTGATGGTGGGTCCCATAAGATACGGTGGCTCCTCCCCATACTCATTCTATTTTTTTTTTTTAAATATGTTTTTAGTCCTTACATTTTGCGCCCCCTTTTAAGAATAGTCCATACATTTTATTAAATGTTTTTAAAATCCTTAATTTTTATTTTCGTTATCAAAATTAGTTCTTGCTATTAATTCTCTCACGGAATGCTGATGTGGTAGTTAGTAAGTCTTAATTATTATAAGGTTAAATATGTTTTTGGTCCCTATATTTTGCGTGACTTTGAAAAATAGTTCTTAAATTTCAACAAATGTTTTTAAAATCCCTAAAATAATAAGGACTATTCTTCAAGTCACGCAAAATGTAGGGACCAAAAACATATTTAACCCTAAAATAATTGGGACCCACTAACTGTCACATCAGCATTCTGTAAGAGAATTAACAGCAGAGATTAATTTTGATATCGGAGATAAAATGTGAGGATTTTAAAAATATTTAGTGAAATGTAGGGACTATTCTTGAAAGAGGTGTAAAATGTAAGGGCTAAAAACATATTTAACCTTTTTTTTTAGGATCATATTCCCACTAAAGACAACCTGGCATTGCGTGGTGTTCTCTCTTCAACGGACATGGCGTGTGCGCTTGGGTTCGATTGCAACGAAACGGTGAATCATCTATTTCTTCAATGCACATTATCAACTGATCTCACTACTAAAAAAACAAAAATTAGTGAGGGATATTTAGTGAGGGAAAACGTGAAACCTCTCTCTAATTTCGTCACTAAATTTTGCGACCAAGGAATTTGTGAGAAATTTTATTTTTTCCGTCGCTAATTTCCCTCGCTAATTTTGCTTTTTCTAGTAGTGCTTTGGGCTCTTGTTTGGAATTGGTTAGGCATTTCTTTTGTGCATGCCGGTGAGTTTCGACAATATTTTCTTCAATTCACTAAGATGGCGGGTATGCCAACCTATTCTCATTTATTCTTCAGGATTATTTGGTTTGTCACTATTTAGGTGTTTTGGAAGGAAAGGAACAACCGGGTATTTAATAGTACGGTTTCCAATCATTTTATTCTCATTGAAAAAGTGAAGCTTCATTCCTTCATTTGGCTTAAATCTAAACATGCGGCTTTTGCTTATTCTTACCACGATTGGTGGAAACACCATGTTCTTTGTATGGATGTTCTTTTGTAATTTATAGGTTTTTGGATGGTGCTCTAATTTTGGCACCATAACTTTGTAATTATTTTTTGGTGTTCCTCCTTTTACACACCTTGTGCGGGGGATATCACCGATGGTTTCGTAATATATCTCATTTTGATTTATTAAAAAAAAAAAATCTTTACACTTATTTATAAGTATATATTTTTAAGAGAGATACATGGTTGATACTAATAAGAAATTAAACAGGATGAATAATTAACGAAATAAAACTCCTCAAAAAAAAGTTAATGAGATAATTCATTTTAAAAATTAATACAAGCTACATATTTAAACGTGACAAGAAAATCAAGGCAAGTTCAGATAGACTATAATTTAAGTGATAATCCTAAATCATATTTTTTTTCATCTAGAGCCAGAGTATATCTTAATCATTTCCTCACGACGGTTGATGCACCTATTGAACAGGACTTGTCTGTTGATGTTTGGCATACGTAAGTTTTGCTAAAAGTTTCTTTGTTCGTTTGGAGACTCATTGGAGACCGCAGACCACCTTCTCTTTAGTTGTGACACCTTTGGCAACGTGTGGTTTGCGGTTTTGCAGTGGCTTCGCTTATCCTTTGTTGCTCCAGTTGGGAGTAGGAATCACTTTCTTCAGTTTGGCAAGATGCCTGGGTTACCGCGTTCTTCTCACACGTTCTTCCGGATAATCTGGTTGGCTTCTGTCTGGATTATTTGGAAGGAAATGAACAACCGAGTGTTTCATCAAAAGGTTGCAGCTCCTCAAATTTTAGCAGAGAAGGTTAAATTGTTATCTTTCCGGTGGCTAAAGGCAAATATGGTTACTTTTGTTTTTAGTTATCATGACTGGTGGCAGCACCCTCTGTCTTGTATGGGTGTCAGGTTGTAATCTTTTTGTTTTTCTCGTCACTTACTTTGGTGCTAGTTATTTATGCATCAGTGACTTCACATTGTATACTTTTTTGGTGATTTTCTTTTGCACGCCTTGTGCGAGATAAATCACCAGTGGTAATATAAGTTTCATTTTAGCTTGTAAAAAAAATAGATAACTATTATTTACACGTTACTATACCAAACTATGTTGCCACTTTAAAGTAAAATAAACAAATTATTTACGAAATTAATCTATCAATAAGTAAAATAAACAAATTATTTACGACATTAATCTATCAATTGCGTGAAGTTGACCAATGCATGAAGCATGCTATAAAATTATGATTTTCCCAAAATTAAAATGAACGAATCAACCGTAAGATACCAAAGTTCAACTTTTTTTCTATTATTATTTTGATAAGACTTGCACTCCTAAGTTTGTTAATCCATTTTGCAGTGACATTCAGCGTGTGATATTCTCACATCTAGTTGACATAATCTTTATATCTTTTAAATACATTTGACATAGCCTATATTATATCAATTGCTCTTTGCACGGTTATTGTCAAAAAAAGAGATTTCATTTGCTATTAAGCTTTATTTGGTTAGGAAAAGAAAGTGATATGAGAGAATTTTTCGCTCAAAACATAGGTCGATGTATTACTCACACAAACAAGGAGGCCTATGAAATGAATCCTCTCAAGCAAGTTAGAGAGACAGAGAGAGAGAATTTTTCTAAGAGAGAGAAAAAGCAAGAGAGTGATAAAAATTTGCGAAAGAGACAGGGAGTGTAGAGTAAAATGTAGAGTGTATGAATGAAGATGATTGCATCCAAAATTGATTTTTGATTCATAGTGGATTTGAAACTACAATCGGAGTTGTTTTCGAATGTGTGGCATCAAGTTCTTCACTTGAGGGAGTTGTGCACGTGTAAGGACTCCAACCCTCAAGTTAGCGAAGGTTTTAGGAGAGTGTAAAAGTTTAACATAGAGAGAAAATGTACTTTTCACCGAGGTGTGTACCTCTTTTACATGTTATAAGTAAAAGGCCCTGCGTCCAAAACGGTTATGACAGTTGAGAGATAGTTGATGTGAATCACAAATGGCTGTATGACTGTCATCAAAAGATTGTGATTCGACCAAGGGCTTTTTGCTCTCATGTGATAGTGGACACTATATGGTATGTGTAGCGATTAGTGAGTTGTTTGTGGATAGAACCTCATTTTTTAAATAGATTAGACCTTGTATGTGTAGCAATTGACTTTTTATGTTGATTGGATAATTAATGTATCTCATTATAAATATAGACTAGATACATCACTTACACAGTGAACCTAAAAAGTCAATTGCTTCTTATAATAAGGACCGAAGGAAGTATAAAAATTGAGAGAAATATATGTGAATGAGAATGATAACACACACAAGAAAACGTGAGAGCAAAAACGAAGAGAATCCATATCAGCTGCAACAATCACCCATCAAATTTAATTCATTATTAATTATTTATTTATATAAATTACAGCCATTGTTACATTAAACACTTATCTAGCTCTCTTTAATTTTAAAGATGATATGCCATAATCTTGAGTTTCCAATCAAAGTCTCAACATCTAAGTACCATTAACAAATCTTATAAAAAAAACCTTTAAAAATACTAATTAAATTAATATCTTTAGTCTAAAATTAACCAATAAATTCGCTATTTAACAAACACCTCAATAAGTATCTCTTAATTATTTATTATGAGGCCAATATCAATATGTATCTCACTTAAAACAATATTTGAAATCAGTACATCTTCCACCAATCTCATACACAATTCCTTTCTTTGATTTGTTTAAGAAAGGGAGGATTTAGCTATTAGCTTTTGCACGTTACAAATAATTTTTCTAGCTAAATTAATGAACACCTTGCTTAAAAGAGTGAAACAAAAACGATGAACGCTGATATTTTTCGCTTTCTCCTTACTCAAGTTACGTTAGGTTGCTTTTGTTCCCACTCCCAGTGTCACATTCTGATTTTAACTATAGATGGAATATAATTTAATAAGAAAGAAAAGTAGCACCTGTGGTAGATAACAAATCGAGAAATTCATGAATGTACTAAATGTGACTTTTCATAAAAGAAATTAAAATGGAAAAAAGTAGGGGCATGGAATTTGGGAAGGATAAGGTAGCATATAATCATAATAGTATGAGTATATGTTTTGGGTTAATAGAAATTGACTTTTGGAACAAACAATTTAATCTTATTCTTATAACGTGCTTCCCGTTTCTCCTTTGAAGGAAAAGAAGTAGATGTGAGATAAAGTTACTGAAAAAGGTAGCTGCATAAGTTATTTGGATGTAGCGATAGTGTGTGCTTATTGGTCACATGATTCCAGCTTGTTGTAATTAATCCAGCTGGAGAGTCTTACATTACATCCATCCATATATAACACAAATAAATTTTGGAAAAAGAATAAAGCAAAAATAAAAGTGAAAGTTCCATCAGAATATTGTAAATTATCATAACACTACAACAAGCAACCACTAAATACTGCCGATTTCAGTTGGTTTATGACAAAAGCAAAATAAAATAATGAAGAAAATTGCAAAGCCTCCAAAATAAACAAACCAAACCTAACATATACCTATTTGTTAATATTTCCTCAACAAAAAAAAAAAACTTGTTAATAACATTGTTATACGAGGTTGTTCCGAAGATGAAATAGGAGCCAATAATTCATGACCACCAAGGGAATAAACACGGTCTCAATCCAAAATTTTAAGGTAATAAGAATATAATTTCTCAAAAAAAAAAAGGTAATAAGAATATAAATCACCTTCTTTAAAAAAAACATAAATCACCTCTCTCTAATATATCCTTATTTATTAATTTATTAATTTTATTAGGTCTGCAGCAACTTAACCTAATAATTTTCCTCTAAAATATTGCATTAGGTTAGCAGCAATTTAACCTAACAAATTCATCTAAAATGCAACGCACCAATTTAACCTAAACAATTCCCTAAAAAATGTAGCAATCCCTAATATTTCTCCTCATTGATGAGTTTTTCATTCATATCCTATTCTTTTCATTCCTATCCTGTTGTGTCATCGTTTGTATATATCTATTGTTTCTGTAGACTTTCTTTTTACAAGTTGTTGTACACTTATTTAATACGTTGGCAAACATAATACCCTAATTTTCATGCAAACTCGCTATATATAGCAAACCCTAAACCGTTGTAAATTGCACAGACAGCAAAAGAATCATATATTTTGAAAATCATGGTAAAGTACACAGACAACAGGAGAATCATATATTTTGATATTTTGATTTTTGCAAATGGAAGGACGTGACCTTAAAATCTTCCTCTCATACCACTGCTTAACTGGTATTCTAATTTAACATGCATTTTATCGATATGCATGTTTTTTTGAGAATTGGAATATCCTTTTTGCGTTTTTTGTTTTTAGTTTGAGATGTGTACACCAATTCTGGCAGTCTTCCTAGTTAGTTTTGTCGCAAAAACTAAAGTATGTTTTTCGAAGCAAGAGTTATTTTATTAGATAGACACCTAAAAAAAGCATGTTTTTCGAAGCATATAACTTAAGTAATGATTTTTGGATTGTTATTAGTAGTGTTTTTTGAAGCATATAACATATTGAAGCATATATCAGTAGTGTCTTTGAATTGTACAATTCAAATTCCACTGTATTTTGATAATTATCCTTTGGCGCCACTCTTTCGATTTGCAACTTATGAACACTCTATTGCTCAAGTGCTTGCATAACATGTTGTCACCCTAGAACTTTTTTGTCATACTTTTTGTAACATGTTGTTTTTCATTGATTTGGTAGGTCCTTTGATGACTCATCCTATTACTGAGATGGACAAGACTGTCACCAAGCTTCAATTGAAGTACAAAACATACATAGTTGAGTACGACACAGAAGATGTAATTTGTCGTTTTCCTTCCTAACTTCTTGCTCTTTTTTTATTTTTTAGGAAAACTATCATTTTAAGGTATTGTCGTAACATATCATTTTAGGGTGTTGTTTTCGTAATTTCTTCCTAACATGTTATTTTTTAGGACAAAGAACTTGTTAAGTTGTCGTTTTCCTTCCTAAGTTGTCGTTTCTGTTTTATTTTAGGGTGATGTCAAGTTACCAAACATGTTTGTAGCTGATTTCGGAGAGTTACATTCAGATAATGACTAAAGATATTGATCACTGATGAAGATGGTGAAGATACCAATGTGACGTCTAACGTCGTATATGACGAAGTATTTTGCAATGTGTGATGAAACTACATGCCAATATACTAAAATTTTCATATTTCTTTTACCGAATTATTGATAGGATCACCGAATTTTATTTTATAATATTTTCAGATTTTATACATTTTATGAAGTGTTTTATTTTGCCTACTATGGATTATCACCTATTCTTTTTTTCACCGTTACCAATTATATATTGCATTTTATTATTCGTATGTCAATCCCTTAACAATAAACCCGTGCGACGCAAAGGTCAACAATCTAGTGTAACTTTTAATTTATTCTAACTCAATGTGGAACTAACAACTTACGCTCGAATGCAACGGATGTTTATCTTCGTTAAATAATTATCTTACTAATGATTAACTGGGACCCAGGAGGGAGGAAAAGTGCATGTACATTTTCGAATTTTCCAATTAAAAACCCCCCACCAAGGCCTACTATATGCCATATGGGTGTACATGATGAATTTAAACAAAATCGCAATAATTTAAAACTTCACTAATTATTCAGAAAACGTGACACCGGAAAAGATTACAATGGATGGATGCGCCAAATAGAGGCAAACAAGACTCTGAGTTTGCATAATGATAATGGAGTAAATATACTAAGCTATAAACAGATTATTAAGAATTTAGGAGAAAGTGGGAGACATTTTAATTTCATTCTATATATTATCTTTAGAGTTAAACGGAATGCAGAGAATTTAATTTTATTGTGGGTTAAAAGCCATGCTTTCAACTTGGATCGCACTGAGGCCTGAATTGCACATTACTATTGCCAAGTAATTCTTTAAAAATTTTACATCATTTTGGTCTTTCACTTCCCCTTAACTCACAAGTCACAACTACTCGAATAGGATCAAATATTGACAGAAAATATAGAAGGATAAGTAAATACAAAACCAAATGAATTATGTATGCTCCTGTAAAAAAATCTTGTATTATTTTTCTTCAGGCAATTTAGTATATTTTATATACAAACAAAAGAAAAACGTATTCCAAAAGATACATAATTATCCACTAAATAAATGAAGATTTATCTATCTCAAACGTAATCTTCATCTCTCAACATGGAGAACTACTAACACGTGAAATAAAGTTCAAGTAAGAGCTAAAACAATAAATTTAGCCATCATGGATCAGCTCAGCCACCGTTTGTGTCACACAAAATATTAAATTAAGCCTCATTTCATCATCATGAATATTCTCAGCTCAGGCATGTTGCAACCACTTCAATGATATCACCATATAATTTCAAGCAACATCTATGCTTTTTCTTTCTCATCATCCTGCATATTCAAGCAAGTCTCAAAATAAATAAATAGTAAACACAAAAATGTGACCAATTTGAAAGAATGATTAAACAAGGGAAAATTACATAGACTTCTTTGAGATCTCATTGAAAATCACTCACACCCCCTTAGTTTTTTAAACATACACCTACCTCCCTCACTAATTTTCTACACATACCTCCCTAATATGTTAACTCTTAGTTGTATGTTTAAAATGAAAAATCAGTGCTTCCCCACCATTCACCAGCAAGACGGCCTTTATGTTGTCTCCAATCTAATTTCAATTAATGAAAGTTTATGTTTACTACAAAAAAATGAAATCTTTGAGATGAAACTAATTTTTCCAGTTATTGTTATTTCAGTTCAGTTGGATTCCTCCTCGTTTCCATTTAAATCTTCAGAAATAGGGGTTGCCCAGCTTAAAGTTTCTAATAAGGGATGCTTTATAAATGAGATAGCTGAGTTTTAGTTAGATAAGTACAAAACTTTTTCCTCTATGGTCTGCACAGATTAATGGTTTTGACCGTGTATGAGTACATAAACTAAGTTTTAGTGGTGCCTTACAGATTGGTACTGACATGTGTACAAATTTAGCAGCAAAACTCTGCACTCATTAGTTAGATGAGAACCAAACTCTACTGTGAATGTCGAAGGGTTGCTAAACAAATTTGATTCAAGTGGTTAACCTTATTTTGAAGCTCCGCGAGTACATGCGAGGTGAGTGTTTCTTGAAAACTGGAAGTGGTGTGAGTGTCTTTTAGTGATACCGTGGGAGAGGTCAATGCAACTTCCCTTTAAATAAAACACCCAGACCACAATGAAGTTCCAGTTGTATCAAATAAATGTTCTATTATGGGAGTATAAATGGATATCTGATTTAGTTCAATAGTCTGTTACTGCTAAGGTCCTAAGTTACAACAAATCCTTGGGTTATGGCTACTATACTGAAGCATGCAATTGCTTATTTCAAATAGAAGGTTAAACCTTTCTAACACTTTGTTATCCAACGAAACAGAAATCAACCAAGTAGTATAATTACAACAACCACAAACTGGAAGCAGGAGTTTACAAAATAGTCCAATTTCATCGCAACGTCAGGTTTGAAACATAATAGGTGATCAAGTGCTTGCCTAAAATGCAACCCAAGGGTATTTTAAATTGCAATTCCTTTTCAAACCTAGATATGCATTGTCTAAGATAAAGAACAGATTTTTTATTTTCTTGTTTTGAACGTAAAAAACGTACTAAAAGAAATAAAACTAAAGTGAGAGATATATATATAAAGGGAGAATAAGATCGGAAATAGTACAGAGAATATCACGCTTACCGAACTTTCTACCAGTTTGTCTAAATCAGCATCAAATCCACCATCGTCGTCATCTGGAAAGACCATAGACATTGTTAGAAAATACAGACACATCAAAGCTTGAATTCAGTCATGAAGAAATGAATCACCCAGAGCACATAATATACTATACTCCTAAATTCTAAATAATATCCCGAAAAGCATACCAATAGCAAGTTGATATACCAATCAATCTCCAACTCTGGAAAGCATGGCAGCCAAGACTATGAAAAAATGGCAATCTAGTACTCTAATCGGCTTAGCTTTAGATTTGTTAAGAAAAATAATTGAAATTTAACATTTAATAGTTATTGCCTTTTACCTTCCCAATTACTCTCATTATTAGTCCAAAAATTTGTAAGTTTAACTATTTGATTGCATCCCTTCCCATCCTTACATTCCATCTCATTTTTTTAAACTTCAAAGCTTCCAATGTAGCTTAAATCAGGAAATCACTATAATCCAAAAGATAAATTGTTTGGCATGACTCTATGTAATTCCATTATACAATTACTAGATTTTTATATTGGGCCTATCTCATCCTTAAAAAACCAACTTGTATGGTGGGAAGTGCCTCTCTTTATAAACTCTTATCAGGCCTTATATCAATTATAAATGAAGATGCAGATATACCAAATAGAAAGAAATAGATTTTAAAAGACAAATTGAATAAGGTGTACCTGGGTCATCATCGCTGTTTTCTGTATCTCCCAGAAGAAATGCATCCAAGTCTTGCTGACATGATGAATTTGATGTTTTGGTCTCTTTATTCACTTCCTTGACCTCTTGATTGGAGTTTAATTCAACTTCTAATGGTTTCATCACTATTTGATCTTTAACTTGCTCGGATGATTTTAATTTAGCATCTTGCATGTACCAATTCTCATAGCCGCAAGAAATCATAGGAAAAAACAGTTTACTATGAGTCACAAAACAGTATAACTATAGCACAGTGCATATGTTGTACATGTACAAGTATAACTAACATGATATTTTATCATGAGTATATAAATTTTAAAGAAGTAAACTAGTACAATGCTAAAATCCTTGTTATTAATAATTTAAGTATATCCAACTATATTTTTGGATGAAATTGCACAAAATAGTCACCGTCTTTAACAACTCAACCGACATATGTGGATAGTAGCATTCAGCTGCCCATATGAGCCAATTTAGACAATCTGAAGTATATTTTCAAAATTTTACATGTTCATTTTTTTACTGTAGGGGAAGTTACTTCGATCACGTATTGCGGATGTTTTCATATCTAAATTAATAGAAACACGATTTTGCATCTATTGGGAACCATGGGAACAATATACATGTTTCTGTATTTCTAAATTAGAAGTATCATAGTCAAATGCCTGCATTGTGATCTTTGCCAAGATTACACATATGTCTTTATGCTTTATTCAATAAGTAACCATAAAAGCCTATATGTAAGTCAGGACTGTATAGTTTTCTCAGACTTCAAAGACCAAATAGTCCTTGTATTGGATTGATCTTGGTCAGACAAAAGTCAAATAACAAAATTTATGCGAAAACCAAAATACTCAAGCAATAGTGTAAACTACTTACGGTGCAATATGATTATTCACAAGTATAAAATATATTCTCCAAAACTTCCTCTCTTTCATGACACGTGGACACAACTCATACCTCAATTTTGAAATTTCCTGCGACAAAGAATAAACTGAATTGTGAAAGGCTAGTTTTCAAAAATACCTTTTGACAAAAAAAAAAATTAACACAAGGAATAATAACATGTATACATAAAACAAATTATACACCAAGGTATCATATTTTACTTTCTTCATGCTAGATTGACCAAAAAATAGGCAGTGCCTTTTGACCCTTTGATTTGCCCCAACAATAAACTTGGATAAAAGAATATCACACATCTCATAATTCTACCATAGTAACATATCACTAATCAACATGAGTGGATCCAAGTATCACTGTGAGAATGTCACAGAAGCAATTCAGGGTTGCCACCCATTGGCTCTAACAACCAAGTTCTATGTCCCTCCTAAGCTCTCTTTCTACAGACACACATAAAATCTTCCTACATTGCAAAGGTCGACAGTAATCAAGACACAAATAATCTACTATCTGAATTTAACACCCATACTGTAAACCATTGTTGATATTTGCAAATATTCAGACTCGAAGTCATCAATCCATGATGCTATTATACCCCCAAAAATCAGCTTTGATTTTTCAAGTATCCTGGTTGGGCAACTCATCTACTCTACTTTCTGAACAGATTTAATAAATATTAGACATCTCACCTCCCGTTTCAATGATTAAGGAAACAGAGTTTTTTCTATTGTCTGTAACTCTATATCTGTAACTTCTCATAGGCAAACAAACAAAGTTAAGCTAGAAAAGGAGATTCTCCAAAAACATTAATAGGTGCTTCTCTTATATCAGTGAACACACAAACATGCAATCCATTTGTGTCGAGAGAAGTACTAATGGCTATGCATAGATTTGATAATAGTCTCCTAGTTTTAGGGAATAGATTATTCTGATTCACAAATACAGGGATTAACAGTGGGGGAAATTTAATCCTCAAGAACCAATGTGTTTTGATTATGTGTGTAAATAAACCCTTTGGAGTTTTAACTTAAATTAAAAATAGATGCTACCTTGACAGTAGAAAGAACAAGATTGGCATGTTTTTCCTGCCACTAGGTTAAATCCTGCCTAATATTAGAAACTGCGATCTGCAAATGGTAACCAAAATTGATATAAGCTTCAGGTATAAAATAATAAAGGGAAGCACCAACTGATAATACAAACTTCAAACTTCATAGCAATATAGCATTTATACAGTACAGGCATTTGCTTGATTGAGTAAATGGAAAGTAGGATAATGGAAATTTTGGATTGAAATAAAGGTAGAAAATGTAATGCATTGGCTGTGGCTTCTAGAGTATATCAGTTACAAAGTAATGCATTGGAAATCAAGTTGAAGTTTCCAACTTTTTAGGAATTTTTACCAACATGTTAATTTCAAAGTAAAATTGATTTCTTGACCAAAAAGTAAAACCGACTTTTGCATCAAAACTAGTAGACCTACTACATTGCTAGTTGTTATACAACTGACACCAACATTCAATTTTGCATTGATTGAAGTGTTTTACCCAAGTTAAACATTGTACTATGATTTAGAACGCTTGTATCAAACCCTAATCCTCCTCAATAATAAAAACACAAAACAAAAAAAAACCTTGAAGAGGGAAATCTCGGAATGTAGTGACGGTGATTCCTTTGACGAATTCTCTCAATTCGTCAGTAATGCCGAAACTCTCAAAATTGGGATTGATATCGACATCGTTGTTGAATGAAAGGTCTTGTGATCGTTTCGCTGTTTCTTCCGCAAAGCTTCGACCTTTCTTCCATAACTCCATTTTTCCACCTTGAGGAATTCTTTATTACTGTAAAAACTCACTATTACAACGAAAGGCTGAATACAAAAACTTCAAATTTTCATTAAAAACTTTTATATGTATTTTGTAAAGGTAAAATATGTTTTTGTTTTTAAAAATATTTTCAAAACTTTTGTGTTTACATTTTTTATCTCAGTTTTTAAGTCAAGTCTTACATACTCTTCAATTTTTTTAATTAGTTTTTGTATGAATGTTTAAATTATTATAATAACTTTTCCAAAGAAGAATTAGAATTTTTAATAAAACATGAAATAAGTATAATTTTTTATATTATTGACGTTCAAAAATTCATATTTAATATCCTAAAAAAATTATATTAATTTATATTTTGTTAAAAAATTATAATTCTTTTTATAAGAGATTCTTATAATATTTTGAACATGAATGCGGAAAAAATATCAAATTTTTGAAAGATTGACATGAATTAACTTAAAGCATAAACCATTAACTAAAAGTGACGATAAAAAGAAAATTGAATGACTAAAAGTAGAAAGAAAGAAAAAACAAGAGATTTAAAACGAAAAAATTAAAATATTTATAGAAACCAAACATATTATGGAGCTTGCATGGTTTCAATGGATTGTGCAGGTTGCAGTGGTTTTTATCGAGATTCAGACGTTCGTTGGTTGAAAAGATATACTTAAAAGATTGAAACTTGTGATGTCCTCCATGCAAAAACGTGGGGAATGTACACATGGTTGCGAATTGCTAGAGAACAGTTTTTTTTTTTCTTTCCTTTTTTGTTGTTAAAAAAAAATTGAAAGTGATTTCAAGCTTTTGATTGATATGGTTATCTATGAGTTGCAAGCTTTATGGACACATTCCTACCTTGATATGGCGGAGATAAGATCTTGCTATCCTACAATGGCATGTGGTTTTTGAGCACACCATACATGGAGGACACAGATACGTGAATTGGCTAGTTAATTATATAGTCTTAATCAGAGTTTGTACCATGTTACAATTTTGAAAGCTCCTCCCAGAGAACTCAAGAATCTTCTCTTAGATGACATATACGGAGGTTTACATGCCAAGGAATGTTAGGTTAGCCTTGTGCTTCTGATTCGGTAGAAAAATATTTGTCAACCGTATCAAAACCAACTGTGTGTGTATGGTTGCATCAAGATAAAAAAAATGTTGAGAAAATGACTAACCGAAATTTATCCTCTTCAATTTAAGGGGATTAAATTACTATTTCGTAAATTTAAAGATAAACTTGAACGATTCTTAAAATTTCAATGACTAAAATGTTTATTACTCTTTTTTTTCATTGAAATCAAGACTTCAAAAGGTTATTATTTTATTTTTATTGAGACTCTAGCCAAACTCTCCTCATCCTTCTTTTTATTCATGAGAGGTTTAGGATGCATTTGAATTGAAGGTTTAGAAGGGAAAGAAAGGTGAAAGCTTGATTATTATTATTTTGGTTAAGTAGTTTAGTGGTTAGATGTGTGAAATCTTGGGTTTGAACCCCGGCCCTGCAAATAATCCTGATAGCTATCAATTGACCTACACTTATGGGACTTTTTTAAATTATGGACATTATAAAATGTTTTTAAAAAATTGAAACAACAACATGATAAATAATTATATAATACTTTAATGACACTTAATTTATTTCAAAAAAATATTTTAAATCGTTCGAAATTGAAAAGAAGAAAAAAGTAAGTGTTCACCTCTATTTTCCTTCTAAACTTCAATCCAAACACACTCTTTAACGTAAATTCACATAAAAACAAGGGTTAAATAAGTTTTTCGTCCTTATAAATATAACAAATTTTGATTTTAGTCCCTAAAAAATTAAATCGAACATTTTCATCCTCACAAAAAAATTTATTTTGATTTTGGTTCTTAATGGCCACTTTATGTTCATATGAACATCAAGATTATAACTCTTTCATGTTCAAATTGTATCAATGTTATGCCCATTTATTATGTTCAACTTTTATATATTCATATTATGTTCAAAAAATGTCAAAAATATATCAAAATTATATCGATTAGGGACCAAAAATAAAACAAAAAATTTTGTGAGGATGAAAACATATAATTTTATTTTTTAGGGACTAAAATCAAAATTTGATATATTTACAGGAACGAAAAACTTATTTAACCCTAAAAACAATTGACTATTTCATACAGATCAAACACATGTCCTAGCTCAAAATTCTAGCTTTGCTCTTGTATTACAAATATTTCTTTGTGCGTTTGCTGGGTTCATCTCCCTAAACCTATAAAGAGAAATGTTTACTAGCCAGTGTCTTATCTGACCTAGAATTGACGACCTGGATATCACTATATGGAAATATGGATCAGGTTTTTTACATGTAAAAAGGTGAAGATAAAAATTAGAGTTGACTTAGTTTCACATAAGGATGAACAAGGATTCTAAAATCTTAAATTTCGTAAAGATTTTTTTTGGGCATATTTAGATTTATTTTCAAGTCTAAATATGCTAGTAAGAGTTTACTTTGTTTATAGGTAAAATTACTGTAATTATACCTTAGTTTAACTTCATGTAACAATTTCATCTTTTATCTTTTTTTCAAGTGATTTTGGTATGTTCGCATATGAATTTTCAAAATTTAAATTTATGGTTTTATTTTGATATAAACTCTTGGTGTTAAAATATATAGTCCTTCACTCATATTTTCATCAAAATTAAGTCAAGAGACAATGAATGTAATTTTACCTATTTTATATTATTTTATTACTTATTAGATTATAACTTAAGACATCCTTTCTTAAAAATAAAATATAAAAACTTAAGACATCCTTGATGTCAACTTGCCCCGCAATCTCTTTGGTATCCACGGAAAATAGTATTGATATCATGTATGAAAAAATATTTGTTATAAAAAGTTATCATCTTAAATGGATCTCAAATAATGTGAGGAGATTTATCTCCGCAATTACGTGTGGATAATACATTTGGTTTTAAATAAAGGCTTAAATAGGTCTTTCGTCCCTGCAAATATAGGTCATTTGAATTTTCGTCCATAAAGTTACTAATCCTTCCAATCTGCCACTGCAAATATTAATCATTTGACTTTTGGTCATAATTAGGTTTTTTTCCTAAGGTGGGTTGTCGTTAGCGACGTGGTGCCCATGTGGCAAGTGATGATTGGACGAGGTGGTTGGCTTTAATAGGTCTTTCGTCCTTGCAAATATAGGTCATTTGAATTTTCGTCCCTGAAGCTACTAATCAGATGTAATTAGGACCATTTTTCAAATGATTAATATTTGCAAGGGCAAATTGGAAGGATTAGTAATTTCATGGACGAAAATTCAAATGACCTATATCTACAAGGACGAAAGACCTATTTAAGCTTAAACTAAAACAACATGCAAAATATCCAAAATGTTATAATACTTGAATATAACTTTCTCTGTCAAAAAGATCAAATGTATAATAAACCAAAACATGTAAAAGGTAAATGTTTAAGCAAAACATTTAGTTTTTGTATATAATAAAGCAAAACATTTAAAAGATAAATTACTATGTAAATATCACTTTTTCTATAAAAAAAAAAAAAAAAAATTTATATAAAAAATTACTACTTCTTTAGTTTTATTTGATGTAGCGGCACATTGTGTGATAAAAAAAGAAAATGAAGAAACTTAATTTTTGCCTCTACATCCATAACCTTGAGAATTGAGACTTACAGAAAGGTGGTTGTTGGAGAACGGTAGACAAAAGACAGGAAAGAAGAGAAAGAGAGAGGTGAAAGGAAAGAAGGAATACAATGAATTTTATAAATGGTGTTGTTAATTTTTTTTTTCCTTAAAAAAAAACATGGTAAAAAAGGAATAAAAGATCATGTCCCTCAACAAACAAAATATTGAATTGATTTGGAGCTCATCACTAAACTACAGATCCATTGACTATGGTAAAATAGATTTAAAAGAGATAATTGGATTTTAGAATGATAAGCTAGACATGTTCATAGGAAATACGAACGATGGGTCGAAACACGCGTCTGAGTCGTGGAAATCGGAACTAAACATGCATTAGTTCTACTTGTCGTTTTTTAAGGTTTTTTTTAGCAAATTTTTTAAGGTTTTTTTCTCAAGATTATTCTACTTGATGTTTTAAAAAATGAAAGACTTAAAACATGTTTGGCTTTTCATTCTAATATCTATTTTCATTTTTGAAATTGATTTTACTAGAAGCTAAGATTGATAGCTCTGCAATGATCTTCAAATCAATCATTCTTTTTCGTTGGTCGAGTGTTAGGATATTTATCTTATTTCTTCTTTACCCTTTTATTGATATTTAGTCTAAACACTAATTATCAAAATTCCTTGTATTCTTCTTTGCTCTCACCCCTCTTTTTCTATTATTCTATTACTATATTTTTATCTGTCAATCATTTTCCGTAACATTCCGGCAATCTTAATTCTAAAGCTTGTGGGTGAAGGAGTAATCGGCATTTTCTATTTTTATGACACAGTCCGGCTTACTAAATTAAATAATGAAAACAAAAAAGTAGTGAATTTTTATGAAAAAAATATTGGTAATGGTTTTTGTTTTTGATACAGGGTGATACTTCTAATTCTAATAATTTTGTCAAAAGAAAAAAAGTTCTAATTCAAATAAAACATGCATTTTAAATTTTATAAAAAATGCAACATAAATTTGGCTTAATTTTAAGTTTTTTTACATTAACAAATGTTTCTATATGTTTAACTTCTAATTTAATTTTTCTTAAAAATAATCCATTTTAACTATTTATAAATATTAAATATAATATACATCAACTTTATCTTACTAAGCGGAGTAGGTTGCATGGATCAATTTGGGTTGAACTCATTAATCTCTTAGTAGTTTTTTTTTACGTTTTTCTAGCTATTCCTTTGTTTTTATGATTTGACTATATGCTCTTCAAACCAAACTTAATTCAAAAATAACTAAATTTAATAATTATATAAAATAAAAATGACATCTAATCTTAAATACAGTATAATATAAGAATCTTTTTTATAGTTGTACATTTAAAATCAATTTTGATGCACATTATACAAACAATGTAAATTGGCAAGGATCACATGTACCTTAATATATCTAAACATATTCAATATAGATTCAACTTACTTTTGACATTATAGTTGGTGGTCTTTGGGTGCAACATAGCTTGGATTTTTAAGATTGTCATGCGATGTATTTACCTTCTACTTTTTATGTAAAAGAAACTCACTTTTAACAAAATCAATTCAACCGAAATTAATCACGACTACAAGATAACTAAACACACACTTAATATTTTAAAAAGAGTGAAAGTTATTATTTATTTTTTTAAAAGGAGCGAAATGCAAACACATGTTCCTTCAAAAAAAATATTATTATTAAAAAAGTAAAATAAAATTCAATTGTTGTGAGTTCATAAGTGGCTATCATCATTTCACATATTTATCAACAACAACAAAAAAAGTAAAAAGAAAAATTAAAGTCAAGAGCATAACTAGACTCAGACACTTATGAACAATTAAAGAAAAAAAAATATACAGTAATAAAAAATTATAGATTAAGTTCGGGTTATCATAATAAACATTTCAATTATACACATCTTTGCTTGACCAAAATACAAATTATACAAAGGCTGCATTTCTTCAACCCAAGCATCCATAAATAAATATTTTTTATTGGACAAGACCGTCAATTAAAATAGCAAATATATCTCGTTATTATTCATTTATTCTTATGATGAATTTATCTAAAGGCTAGAAAGAAATAAAACTATTCACTAACAAAAAAACTAGGACAGCTTGAAAGTGGTTGAGTCCAATCATTCAAACATCTATCGATTTTTTTTGTTGAAGGAATTCAAACATCTATCTATAAAGAAAGCAACTAAAGAGATAATATGAATGGAAAGTAAAAGAAGAAATAAACATTTGGCTGCGTGTTTATTTAACAAAAGAAAAAGCAAAGAAACAAGGTAAAGGTTTCCAATGGAAACCCCTTTTTCTCAAGCGATGCTCTCATCTCAACCTTTCACATTTTTCTCTTAAAGAGTTTTTCCTCTTCACATTCTTCTTGCCCGTCCGTTTATATAAGAAAAAGTTTTGTAACTTTAAAGATTTAACCCAAATGAACTAACAACAGCTAAGTAATGGTAACAAATTATGTTTTGTTGCAATGCCAGCTGCTAAAATTATACAGACCAGCCTGAAAACTATGTTACACCATTTTGGTGCAAGGAGGGTCTGATCCAAAAGAAATGTCATTTGACTCAAACCCTAAATAGGTTGACAACTGTTGAACCCAGTTATTACTTTTTCTTCTTGCTTAAAATTTGTTTCACTTTTTGTACTTTGAATGAAAAATATTATATGTCAAACTAGATAGAGTATTTTAATTTTATAAATATAGTTTTCTTTTAATATTTTTTCATGTTGGACTAAACTTTTTAAATTATTTGCACTGTTGGACTAAACTTCGTACTCCATTCACGTCTGCTACAAATTTGCATGCATAGACGTTAATGTTAATGATCTATTATAAAGAATATTTTACTACTCAACACAACTATCAAGATCTCACAAAAGAAAAAGCAACTATCAAGATCGAGCAAATGACAAAGAAATTGTAGTATATTAATTTTATTGTTATTTTGATGGATATCATCCGCACTGAAATTGTTATCTTGATTTGATTTTAATAGATGGATGGATTTGATTTTCCTTTTTGAATTGCATGTTAGCTTTTTAAACTTGAAGTATTTTTATTTTAAAAATTTTCTTGAAATTGATAAATTTTAAGAAAAAAATGCAAAGCACAAAAGAAATAGTCATTTCGGACTTCCAACTCTTTTAAACTACGGTCTTCCAAAAATCGTAAAAGGCTTAATCCTATTCGTCCAACAAAAACGCAATGTTTGGCTTCTTACCTTTTAAAGATTTCTGCTCTCCTCCTGCACTTTTCGCTCGCACCCAGCCAAATTGACTAAAATACCTCTGCGTTAGTTAACTAACGCAAGTGTAAAACTATGTGTTACTTAACTAACGCTACGTCACTTAAGATGCGCACGTGTAAAACACTGCGTGAATTAACTCACGCAAAGTGTTAACACATGCACGAGTTAACTCACGCTCTACTGATATATCAGTACAGCAATAAATGTTGTACTAATATGCTTTAATTGCAAAGTGTGTCACTAATGACTCGTAATCTTTACACGCTCATAATTGAACCGAATTGCGCCAGTTTAACAAGATTATCGGATAATACAACATAATCGATCAAAATTACACAAAAACATCGTTTTTCTCACAATCACATAATCACACATAACGATCCAAACGGTCCAAATTACTCAAATTCGTCGGGAATGACCCGTAATCACTTAAACACACTTAATGACACGTAAACGATCCAAATACATAAATTTGTCCATAAATTTCTAAAATTACATAATCTCACATAAACGGTCAAAATGACCCAAATTCATCGTTAAATTACACAAACACAAATTCATTAAAAATCAACAATACAAACACAAATTCGGAAAACATTACACTATTGCACTTAAATAAATATTACACTTCAACGGATCGGACAAAAAGATACAAAGTGTTATTCTCAACCATTAACCTAAACATGTAATCAATGTCGCTATCATCTTTGAGAAGTTGTGGATAATACATTGTCTTCTAGAAGTCCTCTTCCTTATCCTCCCCCAAGTTCAGGCCTGACACATTTACTATCACATTACGTGTTTTATGATTTGAACCAATTTGGATAAAGAATACGTCAAGTTTTGCCTTCAACTCGTCCAACTTGTCGATGGGGTTTACAGTGAACCAAGCCCTCTTTTTCACATTTACATAACGAACTTCAAGTTTAACCGGATCTTTTGCATCTTCAGACATGTTTCACTTCACAAAAGTATAATGAAAAACAAATATGAGATAACATAAATAGTTGAATAATTAGAGACAAAGTAATGTGAGCAATAATTGGTGTGACATAACCGGCCACCAAAAAAATATTTCATTTCATATATTTATATAATATGTAATATTAGTTACATATTGGCCACAAATATCCAAATTACATAACCAGCCACCCAAAAATACGTCGGGGTGTAATACCACCAAAAAATAGGATGAACACCGACCAACCAAAAAGTGTCATAACATATAACCTATCTAAGAAGTCTAGTGACATTCCTAAATTTTCCTCTTCTTCCATGTATTCCATTACTTCAAATTCTTGTTCCTTTTTTTCCCGAAGTGGGAGTATTATCACAAACAATTGGATTGTGCTCATTTGTTGGTTTTTTTAACGGCTTTGACTCCTTAGACATGAGCTCATTGAAGGCGTTTTGTCTATCCAAAAACGCAAAATGCCAATTCTTCGCCTCAACAATCTTGTTGTTCATCCACTCCTTACAACTCGGTGGTAACGGACAACCTTCCTTCAAAATAACATGAAGATAGTGGTCGGGAATTAAGTAAAGACACATGATGTTGGCATGTGGATTAAGTGGTGGAGCACTTCGGATTGGGAAATGTCTCACATACACCACCCATTTCGGGCAAAGTCAATAGAACAACGGGTCTTTGTAGTAAGAAACAATAATGTGACCCATATCCAGAGTGGTCAACCACTTATCTACCGGCGCAATACCACTTGTACATTTTGGAGGGTATAAATCATTCAAGATTTTGTTATAACGCTCCTCCGTGTCATATATCGGCATGTAGTCACTCTTATGATTTCTCAACTCTTGAATAAGTGCTTGACGAACCAATATATGATCTTCCTCACCCATCCCCAAGTGCCTAGCTACCACCCGGAATCCACAATGATCATCCCCTTTAATATTCACAATTTCTTCAACAAAAGGCCTCATGATATTTGGAATTTGTGAAATGTTTGGGATATTCTGAAACGATTTTGAAGTAGAGGATGAAGCTTGTGAGCGGGAGTAAGTGTCAAGGCGTTCATCTTTCCTTTTTGGAAGTGACCTCTTTGGTTGTGAAGGTTGACTATCCGGATTTTGAGAATCAATAGTCTCCCACCTAGAGAGGATTCGACCCTTTGATGACACTTTGAGTGTAGTCCTCTTCCTTTTAGGTGCTCCCTTGGTAACCGCTTTTCTTAAAGGTGGACACAAATTTGTGGTTTTCGGAAATGCTATTTGACGCAATGTCTCTTTGATGTAGAGTTTCATATTGTAAGGGCTTGTCTTGAGACGTTCTTGAATGCCATTCCACTCTTCCATCACGGAAAAATCATCATCAATCTCTTCTCCTTGTAGACTTAACCTTTTCCAATGAGGGTATATATAATCCAAGACAAGAGGCAATATTTAGTTGCTCTTCATGGCAATCATACACGCACAAGGTAACCCAAACGATGTCTTTTGCACACAACCACAATCTTCCTTATCAAAGGCAAATGTCTTGGAGCGTTTCAATTCATCATAGATAAATTTCAATGCCCGTCTAGATACATAACCCTCCAACTCTCTCATCATCTTGATGTTTTTGTATTTGTGTTCCAAGACCGTTTTGTTCCTCCCAACACTTCCTTGTATCTCACCAAATTGCACGACCAACATCTTGTCTATTTCATCCCAACATGATGTCAAATCACTCACGCTACTCCTCAAATATTTTTCAACACTCCATGAGCCGATTCAACAATGTTGGTGGTTCTACACCCTAGATGCAAGACTTTATTCGTCCATGCCCTCACGAATTTTTCCTTAAGGTTCAAAACCGTGGTTTCAACATATGTTATGAATTCCGGAAATGGTATGCATACCTCTTTGAATTTTAATAAATTACTTGCATATGATTCCTTTGTAGGAGATTCGACCAACTCTCTCCAAGCGATCACGACTTTCTCAACAACCTCTCTATTCTTCACCTTGTTCTTCTTCAATTCTTTCTTGTCAACTTTTGCACCCTTATGAGGTTTTGGGTGAACTTTACAATCTGCGATGCACTTAGCTCTTACATTCTTCCCAATATGAAAAAAACAAAGCATGGTGTATGTTTCAGGGAAAACTGTGTCAACAACATTCATCAAAGCATCATCCTTGTCAGTGACAATCACCTTAGGCATGTTGTCTTTTGAGGACAAAAGACCTTTCACCTTCGTAAGTGCCCAAGTAAAGTCATCCTCTAGTTCAAAGTGAAGAAAGGCGAAACCAACGGAATACGTCATTTTTGTAGAGGTGCAACCAACTATCTCAAACAACAGCATTCGGTAGTTGTTGGTTTTGTAAGTGGAGTCCATGACCAAAACGGTCGGAAAAGTGTTGAGCAATTTAATTGACTCTGGATGAGAAAAAAATATGTCTTCAAGAGTGGTTTCGTTACTATTGCATCTTTTGTAATAGACGTATTTATGCTCCACCAACTTCAAAGTCAAGTATTGCAACTCCGTCATGTTACATCTTTATCCCTTGCGCCATCTTGTTCGCACATTGTACACTTGTTTGATAGTTGTCACACTTTCTTGTTATTTTGCTTAAAATTGGTGAGAATATTCTGAGGCACCGTCAAGCTCTTTGTCATGTCGATAACTTTTTTCTTCTCCTCCGCACTAAGTCTACCCGCAATAAGGTGTACTGATAACTTTTCATGCAAGTCATGGTTGTGCATTCCACAAAGCATTGCAAGCCACCAATCATTTGTATCCTTATCAAAGAAACCTTTCAACCTAAACGGACAATTACATTTCCTTGAGCCGAAGCCTTCAAGGTTCGGTTTCTTCCTCGTCTTAGGTGACTTGTATATCCCACTCCTTTCACATTGCATCGTCAAGTACGACCTTTTTATAACGGATTTACCTATACAAACACTAAATCCGGCCCTTACCCCTTGTCGACGAACCCAATCAAGCAACTCTTGTCGCTCTCTCCATCTTGCATTTGTTGTAAAAAATGAGGCGGTGTCGCGACCTTCAAAAACAACACTGATTGGTACCGGTTTAGGTTCTTCAATTTTACCAATGCGAGCTTGAAATGGAATTTTGACTTTAAACGGTTTCACATTAACGGTTGGTTTGACATCGCCGGAAGCATCACCGGAAGCTTCATTTTTGGTCAGTTTCGGTCATCACCCGCCGCATTGTCAACCATCTCACTATATATCTATTGAAAAAGAATAACAAAGGAAGAATAAATAAATTACTTGTGGAACAAGCTAACCTATAACAAAAATGGCGCAAAAAATTCAAAAAACAGGACCCTACAGTGGCGTGACTTAAGTCACGCAGCCTTTAACGCTTGCGCAAGTTAACGTGCGCACCACACTCTACTGCCTACGAAAAACAGACCAACCAACCACTAAAACCAGGAAAATGAGATGAGTTTTGATGATACAATACCTGATATTTGATGCTTGATGAGCGTAGAAACTTGCTTCCTGACGATTTGCAATGGTTTGGGATGAGGATTTTGACCCAAAAATTCGCACTTTTTGGG
>Ga0228711_1002630_pt1 | contig 27742 bp, 29 predicted proteins | sample MedpolnodulmetaG_2_FD_177996 | JGI IMG/M metagenome (GOLD analysis project Ga0228711, IMG submission 177996) | Root nodule microbial communities from Medicago polymorpha collected in Santa Monica, California, United States - brown nodules | ecosystem: Host-associated > Plants > Roots > Nodule... | reverse complement strand
TTTTTGAGGAATTAAATTTGGTGTAGTTTTGAGGTATTTTTGCAACATAAAAATATTTAATTTGTAAACATAAAATTATTATTGAAATTAACATGGAAGAGACCACGTGCATAAAAGTATAAAATAAAATATAATTTTTTGAAAAATATATGTTAAAGAATGATTTTTTTTTTATAGAAAATGTTAATGAATGGTTGAATATAATGAAAATACATGTGTATTTTTTTTTAGAGGTTTTAGCTATTTAAAACTTTAGAAAAAATTAATACAATAAATTTAATATTTGACGGCTATTATCAATTAATATATGTATTTTGACGAGATATTTATGCAGAAAAGAAAAGAAAATTTTCAAAAATAGAAAAAATTATTCATATTATCATGGGAGTGACACGCGTACATACAAAACTTTAAATTTGAATATGATTTAATAAATAAATTTAATTATGTTATTTAAAAAATGTTAAAATAAATTAGAAAATTTTAAAGTATAATTAGTATTAAGACAATCAGCTTTTTTAATTAAGAGTAGGTAAGACAATCAAATCTTTAATATTTGTAGTAAGACAGTCAAATTTTAAAATTTGTTCATAATTAGTAGTTAGACAATCAAATTTAAAATTTTGTTTATAATTTAACTTTTTACACATATCAAGACAATCAACTTTCTTTTGTTATTTTTAATATAATTATTCATCTTTTTCTTATAATACCATTAATCATTTATTATTTTTCCATTTATTCCCCTCTTTGCAATATATAATTAAGAGTATATCTTTTTCTTATAATACCATTAATCATTTATTATTTCATTCCAATTATTTCCCTCTTTGCAATATATAATTAAGAGTATTATTATAGAAAATCAATAATGTCACAGAATTTAAAATGCCAAGTAAATTAATAAGAAAAATTATCCTGCAAATACAACAATTAAAAAAACTGAAAGCGTATTTTTTTTTAATCAAAAGTATTTCATCATTTCTCTTAAAATACTCCAATATCCATTCAATTGTAAATTTGAAACAATTTGAACGAGTCACTATGTTGACAAAAAATGCATGTGAACACATAAGGGAAAAATACACTCATCTCTCCTGAGGTCTCTCTAAATGACACAAACATCCCCTCTAATTTTACAATAGACACTAACCTCCCTTGAGTTCTATAAAAATCTCCCTCATAAACTAACACCGTTTATTAAACTGTTAAAACACTTTTTTATTTTTCTTTCTAAGATTCATTCTTTCTGCTTGGCAGCATCCTTGAGTCAGCTTTCTACACAAACACATTCATATTTTGCAAATTCTTTCTCATAACTCTCTGCTGACACGAACATCTATCTCCTAGAAACATAAGTATAACAATATTGACCGTAGTTCCCTGTTATTATTATAGCATGAAACATGGATTCAATTGATAACATCACTGAAAACAAAATTCATATACGATAGGAACATATTATTACATCTAATTACAATTTGAATTTGAATAAGAACCCGAAACAAACTTGTATACGCATAAAATGAAAGAGAACCACGGTAAGACAAAATTGTGGAACAGATATTAGAAATACGTTGATTGATTCAATATCGATGAATCTCGAAAAACAACTGCGAAACAAAGTAGTATAAAACGACCACGAGATGATGTCAAGCAGAAAACGACGACGAAACCAAAACAACGGCGAGTGGTAAACAACTTTACCGAAAAAGCAATGAGAATGAAAGCAACGGTATGAACGATACCTAACATAGTAATATTTCATGTTGTTGAATGCTTCTTCCATGGCTATAACGTAAGCCACCCAAAGATGAAAGATGTCCAACGATGGAGAGAGAGAGAGTCAAACTATGAATTCTTAGAATCAGTGTTTAAAAGGGAAGATGAAAAAAGGCCTGGACGAAAGGAATGAAATAATAGGCTTCTGTTTTGTCTTTGACAGCAATGTAACTGTTCTAACAGCAAGGGAGGTTTGTGTCATGTGGGAAAATAGAGGGGGTGTGAGATACATATTGATAGAGTTGAGGGGAGGTGAGTGTATTTTCCCAACACATAAATACAAATTTCATATCTTTTTAATCAACGACTCACTAGTCAATAACACATTGATTACGTGACGATTTACCGTTGTGGGCTCGATCCTCGACGCCCGAAAATTTGTAATCCTAAATAATACTAGTCAATAATTTATGGGTTAAATATATTTTTGGTCCCTATAAAACTGGAAACTTTTAAGTTTAGTCCTTACTTAATTTAATAGTTTTTTCAATCCCTATAAAAAAATTTACTTTCTTAAAATTTTCAACGATTTTTTTGAGACATGTTTAGAACACTATGAAAGGTTCATTTACTAAAATTTAGAATTTTTTAACATGAAACGAATTAAATATAAATTTTTTATAATGATTTTATTTATGGGTTAAATATGTTTTTGGTCCCTATAAAATTGAAAACTTCTAAGTTTAGTCCTTACTTAATTTCACAGTTTTTTTTAATCCCTATAGAAAAATTTACTTATAAGGAAGTTTTTTTTAATCCCTATAGAAAAATTTACTTATAAGTTTAGTCCTGTTAAAACAAAGTTTGTTTAATTATCCTTAAACTCTTAAAATTTTCAACGATTTTTTTGAGACATGTTTAAAACACTATGAAAGGTTCATTTACTAAAATTTAGAATTTTTTATAATGAAAAAAGTTAAAGGTAAAAGTAACAAAATCTAGAAGTAGAAATTAAATTTTGCAATAATTTTTTGTGGAGGAACTTTTAGTAATGTTCTTAACACGTTTGCAAAATATTGTTAAAAAACTTAAGTTATTAAGCATAAATTAAACAAATTTGAATTGAGTAGGGACTAAACACTGAGTGTTGAAACTTTTTGTAGAACTAAGAACTATTAAAATTAAGTAAGGACAAACATAAAAGTTCTCAGTTTTATAAAGACAAAAAACATATTTAACCTATAACTGATTGATCCAATACATGATTTAGGTCTTTAGCCAATTCAACTTTTCATATTATTTATTTTATTCCATTCAATTGATAACCAAACACAACCCAAGTTTTTGTCCCTACAATTTATGAAACACCTTTTTTTACAAGTATTATTGTTAGTGGTATATTATATGATTTATTTTTCCTAATTTGGTAATGAGTTGGCTGTTTTGTGTGAATTCTTGCTCAGCCGATATGGGAAGAGATCACTCTTTATCTCAGGGTAAAGTCCTAACATTTATTAATGATGGAGCATACACAAGCATTCAAAAATTGCATCTTCAAATGGAGGAACACGATTATGATAAATTCCGAGGTCATGCAGAGCAGCCACACATCATTGAGTTTTGCTCAATATATCAAAATTTGAAAAGGGCATGGAGGTGGACAAGTAAAGGTCATTGCTATGAGCTGTGATTTTTTATATGTACAATGAAATTGTTTTCCTTCAATACTATACAGGAACTATTGGAGATGATACAGAGGACTAATGCCTACTCCCTAAGAAATTCATTGATTTAGAATCAAAACCCCTCCCCCCTAACCAATTATTATTGGTTCGGTATATTGTTCTGGGAATTGACATTACTATCTCAATGATAATAAAGAGGAAAATGCAAAAAATGATACTTTTCAAACCGAAGAGCAAATGTGCTCTTCTATGCCACCATTGGTTGAACGGATGTCAGCAAGAATAAGATCAAACAGGGGGCTCTTCTACACCGCATTTGTTGAACGGATATCAGCAAGAATAAAATCAAACGAACAAATTGATGACGTTGCGAAAGAGCAAAATTTGGCTGGGCAATTTGAGATAAATCCTTGACTATGTTGAATGTAGTGAATCAGTATATGATGAAACTCAGTCCTAGTGATTGGAACTGCTTCCAAAACTCGAAGAGAGAGGAGCTGATCCAGGCATCTGTTGTGGGGACCAGGGGCATACACCTTCTTTTGGGGTTACATCTACACTAGGACCATCAACAAGTGGTGAATATGGCTTGGTTACTTTATTTTTCAGCATTCCCTGAATATCAATGGAAACTAAGTCAGAACTGAGTAATATTTTGAGTAATATTTGGGAACAAATATATGTTCATTAGGCATGCTTATGTATTTGAGAGTAAGAGAAAAGTTTCCAAAAGTCAGTTTAGCCTGGTTCAGTTAATTAAATGTGAGAAGGATACCACGAGTAATACCTAACTAATAGACAAATGAATGTTAAATGAAGCACAATGAAGGGAATAAAAACATACTTTTGATACACCTGGGCCATAAATGCTCAATGCATGGTCAATTGAAGAGTAGACTTGAAGAGCTTGATGGGATTCAGGGTTGCATTTTACAATGCGAACATTTTCTTTAACATCCAATGATCTAGACTTCAAATATAAAATGAGACGCGAAGGAGGAGATTTTGGGTTGTCTTTTTTTCCATGTGTCTGTTCCATTGCAGCCAAGTCATCCCACATTATATCCCACGCTATTGAACAAGGATCCTTTGCAGGGCTAAACTTCCTCTGAGCAATAATATTGGACGGTTGCTAACAACGAAAACAGATAGCTGATAAGTAACAGTGGATTGAAGAAAATAGGAATTCATTTATTATATTGTTCAAAATCGTGAATACATACTTGCAGTAATATGACTCTTCTATGGGTAACCATGAGGATTTTCCCTTTTGGAAGCATGAAATGATCTTCATAAGCATCTGATAAAGCAAACTTTCCTCGAACTTTGAACAGATCAACCTGGCCAAAAAATGAACCTGATTCTGCCAACTGCAGTATGACCTTCATGAAAAAATATGGCAATTGTTTAAAATTGAGCTCCCAAAATAGTCAACTTTCATGCAAAAATCAAAAGATAAAAAGGAATTGAGGTTCATTGATTGCACAACTCGCTCATGCAATATAACAAGTGAATTAGATAGCAATTTTTTTGAGAAGTCACAGCAGTGACCATATCCCCATGGAGCTTAGCATTTGAAGTTGTGTTTCTGTGACTAGAAGGTCACAGGTTCAAGTCGTGAGATCAACCACTTATAAATACAAGGTCTTAGAATTTGTTTTTGGGCTTAACACTACTCCCACTTATAAACACTTGTTTAGGCCATCTCTCATCCAATGCTGGATTCACAAGGTAAGGCTCCCTACAATTGAGACAAATGGGTCAGGGAGGACCTGGGCCCTGCTATGGTGAGAGCTATCAAGCAATAACAATCGACAAAATTGAAATTTACTCTTAATAGCTGCTAAGTATCTACTGGACAGCATTAAAGTTCAAGGATAACAGCTATTGAAGCTCATAATGGGATTGGGTAGTATAAAAAGCTTTAGGCATACTTGTTGGCAAGGTGTGACCACACACACACTTTCTATCAGAGAATGAGTAAGAAAGGTAAGGGATGAATCTCAAAAGTAAATTTTATTCACCCTACAGTACATAATGCACTAACTGCATTTGTACACTATTGACTCCATGGTCCAATTTAGTTGGCACATTAACTGACTTCACTGACTGAATCAACTGCAACAACTAACTAACAAACTGAGTTAGACAGTAAACATTGAATTACCCTACAACAATATTTACTAAATTTTATGGTAAATTATTGGGACATTAGTTTAGTTGAACGAGGGTAAATATTCTGTTAATGAGGGGTAATGGGAAATGTGCCAGTGTGATGAGAAATGCATGAATATAGATTTGTGAAAGTTTTACATTAGAGTTATTTTTGGTTCAGGATCATTGGCAACACCAGAGATAGTCAGTAAAACAAAGTAGATCTTCAAATACATTATTTTATACAATCCTAGCATTTGCCCTTTTAGCCTACAAATGTAGTGTTTGTCAAAAGTTGCATATTTCAGAAATGAATTGTATATGTAAAACATTTGTTTCTTCAAATAAAAAGGTAGTATCTTTTCTTTGATCATAAAAATTGGGTGGATCTAAATAACTCTGCTTAGGATTTGAATGAGAATTAGATTTCTTCGTTTCACAATACATATCATACTTGTTATTATAATTAAAAGTTAAATGTTCAAATAACAGAACAAGCTTCAGGTCTGTGATTTATAGTTAGTTGAACACATGGTACCTGTCCTTGAGCTTTGTACTCATCATAGAGTTGAAGCAAATTATCACCACTTATAACACGAGGCAATCTCCTCCGGAGAAGTTGCTCATCAGATGTTAGAGCAGAAGCAATTTTCATTCTCATAGCATTGGCACCTTCTGTCGTTTTTGACAGAAGGTCCAGAACACCACTCACTGGTTGCGCAGCTACACCAATAATACCCCTCCCAACACCCTGAACAAAACCTTCTACACCAGAAGTTTTTGCTCCTTCAAGAGGCTTCGTTAAAATGCCAGTTACCCCTCTGAATAAACCTTTAGCGAATGCACCACCTCCCTCTCTTATAACATCACCAAAATCCTCCACACCTTTACTTTCCTGTCACACAGTTATATTAAACATGGCTATCAGCATCCTATCAAATCACTACACATGACCAGCGATTTTTAAAATTGCAAAATAAGAATAAAAAAAAAAGGTAAGGAAAGTACACTTAAGAGTTTTGACTTTTAGGTTTAGTAGTAATATGGCTATCAAAATTTAAAGCACGAGAAAAGAACAGCCTAGACAACCTGTCTCTGTCTACTTTGAATGAACTTCTTATCCATAGACAGTGCAGCTACACCTTTGCTCATATGTCCAAGTGCACTACTCGCATTACCCAATATATCGACACCTGAGAGCAGCTGAAGTGGTTGACCTAGAAGATCTTTCCGGATATTTGAGATAGCCATGCTAATCATAGAACTCTGCCTCATGCATACGTTCTCGTTGAACCTCTGGTTTATCCTGACCTGCATCAACACATTTATCATTAGAAGCACTTCGTTATATTCTCCAAATCCTAAAACTGCGTAAACTTAAGGCATAGCATATCTTTTTACAAAAAAAGGCATAACATCTCAAAATTTATCATGCCTAAGATCTTCAGCATTTAGAGATATATCTGCAGAAAAGACAGGTTTCATAAATTGAGATTATTGCAAAATTAGTCAAACAATGTTATGAGCATGGTCAGAATATAGTCTTAGCCAAGCCTTTAACAGAATCCTATAATATCTCCTGTTGGCGAGGCATTTAGTCATGTTCTATAGAACAGAATCAGTTATAGCTAATGTAAGAATGAGAATCCACAAATATTCTAATGGTTTTCAGACATCCCTAAGTAATATGTGTTGGGCAATACTGATCTAACATGTGCATCAGAACTATAAATAAGTAGATCGCTGTAATCAGATCCCCTTTTGTATTCCACATTCTCTCAGAACAGAAATATTCAATACATAAATTCTCAAATATCTCTGCAATTTTCTCAGTTCAACTAATTTCTCGATTTTTCACCTGCTCAATTATTAATACACTCAATTCATTACATTCAATGCTTCTCTTTCTCTGTTTCAACATCAACATGAGATATTTTATGATCCTAGTACCTGGTTGTTATTCTCTTGGAAAACTTTAACCATTTTACAAAACTTACTATTAGAATTTGGGTTGGGCCTAACTAAACCTTACAAAACCGCTTGTCAGGCAAGGGGTGTCTCTCTTTATAAACTACAGTCAGACATTATCTTTAATCTATGTGGGGCTTGGTTTTTCGAATACTTACATATCGCATTCATAGTTAGAAAATAAACATAAAAGGGTGACTAAATAACCTTCAGCAAGAAGCTACTAGAGATTTACAGAAGGTTCCTTAAAATAAGGCAACTTAGAGAAAGAAACTAAAATACTTACAGGCATGTTTTCCGTGTTGCCTAATGCAGTCATTAAGGATGCCCAAAATCCAAGCACTCCCCTTGGTCTCTGACTTGGCGACATAGCCATCGACACTTTGAACCGTACTTCCGAAATATTAAGGACACTGTAATTCAAGGTAATGTCATGCAGTTTCTAAAAGCCCAACACAGATAATCACACGTTTCCAACAGAGAGCATTGCTTACCCAATTTCGATGATTGGATCAACTGATGCGGCAGTAGTTTGAGATTCAGAAAGCCTACCGAGCTTCACCTGCTGGATCATTTCATGAAGGCGCCAAATAATAGGTTCATGGATGTTTATTAAAAAGGCAGCAGAACTTTCCGGCCCCTGCTTACCATAACCAGTTACAAAACAAGTCAAATCTCACGATTCATAAAAAAGTTATGAATTGACATATCTCTTTGCTAAATATTAATTGTCATCTGATAAAACTCACATGAAGACCAATATATGGATAGACACAAAGATCCAATGATCCATCTGACTGCATTGTAATGGAAAATTTCAGGATATAATCAGTTTCTGACACAACTCTCTGAGGTCTGAATAGAACTGGTGTTGGAGTTAATGGTAGTTGGTTGTCCACTTGTAGCCCACACATTCTGAGTTTGAATCTGGAACACCAGAGATATCACAATCTCAAAATTAGAATTTGTAAATAATGGGATAACCAGACAAAAATGTCTTGTATAGTTATTTTAAATCTTGGCTGAGTTGTACCAGTCAACAAGATATTAGGTATGAACTGTATTTTCACCAGGAAACTTGAGAAAATGTAACTGAAAATATATAAATGTCCATTTTTCATGTTGCAAACGGATTCAAAGATGCATATGTTGACTAAATGCAAATCTCACCTACTGATTCCGGAGCCCAGACCAGTCGAATATGCCAGAACAAGATTCTGAACAGACAGGTACAAAATTTCTTCCGGTGTATGGTCAATAATAGACACCCCAAGCTCAGCAAGATCAACATTGATGTGAAACTCAAAGTCTGTATCTGACATTAGTTGTTGCTTTTGAGAGTCATTCAGTGATAATGAATGTCTTCTGCTCAGAACTCTAATAGGTTCAATTTCAGGCATCCAATCACTGATCTTAACAACATTGGTTTTCTCTTCCTTTACAATTGTAACACGCAAGGCTCTGGTTGGTCCATCTGCTACTTGGAGAGGCTGGTGATCAGAAATTTCATCGATATCGTACTTCAGCGATTTCATTGGGTCAGTTCCATCTACCAAGAGTTCCAATAAACGTCTCCTACCAAGATCTTCCCACAGAAATGAAGCAGCAGAATTTGGAAGCAGCAACTGCCAGGAATCACCGATACCATCAGCTTGACGAATACGAATAGGCAGGAACATCGAACGATTTTCAACCCTGCCAATAGAAAAGTATATTAAAAACGGGGAAATGTCCAAACTAACTCAGAGTGAAGTTGATGAAGAAAGCAAAGAAGTCAAGAAAATTTCGTCTCAAATCATAACCAAAATTTATGCAACAACATCATAGGTAGATGAAGTAATGGGAAATACACAATCCTTCAAATGTTGCTTAAAAATAATACATTACACACCTTATCTTGGTCAAGTTGATTCTAAAGCCAGGAAAATAATTGCTTCAAATGATTTTCACAAAATATACAGGGATACACGTAAATACTATTCTCATTTACTTCAGTGTTAAAAAAAATATAAGAAAAGATTAATATTATGATGATTCATCGGGAAGATAATGAGAGGAAAAAAAACCTGTAAGGACTTGACAATGAATTTAGACGAAAAACAACTTCAAAGCGTGATCTCTTGGCACCACTTCTTACTGCTACCCTCAATTGCATTCTTTCATCTCCAACTTCTTTTTTCAAACTAATGCGCATCACACCTTCATAATTTACACTGAATGGTGTACTCCATTTGTAGCCATCGATACACAACTGAATGCATATAAGATTTATATATGAATATTAGCAGTTTCTCATAAGGAACTTTGTAAGATATAGATAACAAGGAAAATAAATAAGCTAGAAATATTTTGAAAATTAATAATAAACCTTCAAAAGTTCAACTTTAGCTGACGACTGCCATTCAAATGGTTTTGGAGGATCAGTGGGATGTATCCATACAACTGACTGAGTATCACATTGTTGTAAGCAGAGACTACATCCAATCCTATTGGTGAACATTGTATGTGGCTGGAAGTGAACCACCTGGACATCAAATAGTTTTAGAGTTACTAATATCAAGGGTATGGTATGGGGGCTGACTTGAAACACATGATGTGCAATAACCACGATAAGTTAAAGATATTGCAGGAACATAAGAGTATAAACTATAAAATAAATTAATATATGCAAGTATTAGACTTAGTATAACATTCCAACCTTTGTTCTGTCTGAAGTCATTTTCAACAATGCTGAAAGCTTGTAGTAAGATCCTTCAGATTTGAAAGCCTTAACATCAATGCGTTCCTACAAGAGTTTTAATGAACATTATATACTAAGTCAAAAACGATACTAATATGCATATGCATTGCCAACAACAGGCAGTTAGTTTGTCCATCTATCATGGTCCGTAAGTTACAGGTTATAAAAAAAGTGATTTTGATATTCAATAATTTAGAGATTGATTTTTATAGATTTTTTTTTTAAAAGTAGAATTGTTTTGTGTTTGTTTACCATAATGAAAATCAATGTTATGAAAAATGATTTTCTAGAGAAGCAACTCTAAAGATGTCTCATTTGAAGCAGTTTTAGATTTTTTTTTCTTCAGATTCTTATTTATTTTTTCTTCAAAATTTGCGGATGAAAACTTCTAAAAGTTATTATTATTATTATTATTTTTTTTTTAAATAGTGATTTTTTCACGAAAAAAGCCATAACAAACAAGCTCTTAGTAACACCTTGTTTTCCAGTTCAAGCAGAGATATCCCAGGGCTGTAAACTTCAGAATAGCGCATCGAAACAGAGATGCCCAACCTAGGAGACAGGTATGTGTCTTTCTGAGATTGAAATACCCCACTACGGCCAGCATAATCTTGTGCAGAAAGCATGCTAGGAAATGGACTATTATCTTCAATTATTTCAAGTACTTGTAGGTTTCTCCTTGAACTAAAATGCCTTCTATCCATCGAGCTAATGGGATTTTTCAAAGCTGTCTTGGCAGACTTAACAGCCCTAGAGAGTAGGACTGAATCTGTCTCTGCATTTTCCAAAGGTTCCACTTCTACCAAACGATATGCTAACGGTAGAGAAGAATCATTGGCAATCCAATAAGGGACAAAAAGTCTTAGGGTTTTTGGTGCAGCACTGGTCCCACCCATGTCATGTTCTATACTCACACGCAATCTCCTGAAAAAATGATCATATATATCATGAATGCTAAAATAAAGATTACGCTTATAAAAAATAATGTGTCAGTGCCATGTAACAAAAAGTCTGTTAAAAAGTATAGCAATTAGCTTATGATTTTGCACAATGGTATTAATTAACCCAAAGGTAGGACTGAATTCAAATGAAGAAACATTATGGAAAATCAGGCTTAAGAAATACATAATATAACTACTAGTAAACTAGAAGATACATTTCAAGGGCATATTACATTTGAGAGCTTTGAGATCATCAAGCTCCAAAAATTAATTCAAATAAGAAAATATAGACACAAGAAAAATATTACTCCCCAAAACACAGCAAAAGTACATCATCACTAAGAATAATATTGAAAAAGAATATCCATTATGATGGGTATTGCATGAACACAAGTAACTTGAAGAAAATTAATGTGACATCTTCAAAAAAACAGATTACAAACCTTCTACTTTGTCGGTGAACCATCCAGAAATATGAGACGTGATTTGAGAAAGAAGGATCCAGTAGAAGAATTGGGTCCTGTACAAGGGAATCAAGGAAATAAGAAGAATAAGTAGCAAGATTGCAAAGCGCAAAGCACAGGCAATTTCAAATATATATATCATAGTCATACAATGATAATACATGCAGAGCAAGATTAGTTATCACCTTTTCCATAACCCAACCATGCTGCACAGACAAAGTAAGATACAAAGGTTTCTGAATATCAACCGAATAGATATGTACACTCTGACGAGAAGAAATGACACCACGATGTCGCTCGACACAATTTCCTTCCTTTGTTTTCTCTGAGATTGAAAACTCAGCAGGACAAGGAAGCCGGTTTTCCAATTTCATTGGAGAGAAAATAGATATTCTCCAATCATATACAGGTATATTTAGTTCAGTATTAAGGACTGAGGCATCTGTACCCACACTAAACCATAACTGTTTACTTCCACTGCTAGGGTTACAGCATAGAAGTATATCCTTTTTCTCCATCTCATTTAGCTTCAAAGAACAATTAGATGTCACACAATTTTGCCTAAAACCTGGATCTAACTGTTGGTCTTTGCTGTATATATAACTTGAACCAACAGCTACAGCGTGACCCCATGAATACGAGGGTTGAGAGTTATCAAAACTAGGTCGAATTTGCAAATATTGTTCAGAGTCCTTTGACGTACTTCTCCATGATAAAACGGTAGAAGCTCCAGGGTGCACGGTACTCACTCCGCTCTGCAAGGATTCTGCACTTTGCTCAGAAATTGCCTGTCTAGTACGAATCCAACGCCTTCGACGGACAACATCAGAGGATGACTTCGTTGAAGATTTTGATGAAGCAGGAGGCCATCTTAAATTTTTAATGACTGGTCCATATGCCCACCCTTCCTTGTCAACATTGTGAAACTTGTCTATGGACCAACCTGAAGCCCATTTCCACCCAGGAGGAAGTGGAGGTTCAAAGAAGTCCTGAAAAAATGATACAGGTGAATGACAATTTTAATCAGTGTGATAGGTAAGGAAGTTAACAATTGATAACAGAAAGCCTATAAATATGCGAACCTTCGATGAGTAAGAAAAGTCCCTTGTGCTCCAGTGTCCAGGATTATCAGGGTGTACACCTGGCCAATTGTTACCCCAACCTGATGATAACTGATAATACTGATTTTGAAAGACTTCTTCAACTACAGTATTCGAAGTGTGTGTTCCAGGGGAAGGATCATGACCAAAAGAAGCTAGACACGTTGAAATATTCAACATAACATCTGAATCATTCACTACTGCGACAAGACCCCTCAAAATTACATGCTTCTTCCCATTTTTCATCACAACTTCCATACCAATATATTCATTTTGTAATGATTTTGGAGCAACTGAAAGTGGAAGCAATGATCGTATACTCTCCCACTCACCCTCTGGGTCAAGGCCCACCCAAAAACCTATGTCTCTATTACTAGTATTTTCACTTTCCAATTCTTTTTGAAGGTTAACAATAGTATTTCTTTCAAAATAAGAAGTTGAAACAGAGAGGCAGCCATCATGCATGATTTCAACATTGCTTTGCTGAGCCTGCAAAAGTGAACGAGAAAGAAGCAAAACATTATAGAAATTTAATAACATATCGGACGGACAAATCTGGTAAAAACACCGTAATGTATGGTAACCAACCATTCTAGTAAGTGGATACGATCTAATATTTTGAACATCATATGGTTGATGAACCATTCTCACTGAAGCAACTTTCTTTAGAGTATTTGCACCATGTCCAACAGAAAAAGAAAGTGCACCTACGACATCCCCTGCATGATGAATACCCATGTTTTGAGGAAAAAAACAAAAACAAGCTGAGTTACAAAAAAAAGAACTCCAATGTGGAAATGATTAATGATAACTAATCATTTGAAGAAAATGTAACATGTGGGAATTTTGATTTGAGAGATTCGATTAATCAGATTGCCTATAAACTTCTATAAAGCAAACAATATACGGCATTTCACTAAATAAAGCAGTCAAGAAATACCTTTCCCAGCTTTTGCAGCAAGATTTGTAACCTCTACTTCCAATTTAGCAGGGGCCTGTAAAAAAAATTTCAACAACCATCATAAAAAATACCTAAAAAATAAAAATAAATAAACCTCAGCAATTAATGATGCAATACCTTTCGGGGAACTTCAAATATAAAAAGTTCGTTCCACTTTACATTGCCTTCATCCCAATTATTAATTCTTGATATTACAGGCTTGACACACTTTGTTCTTGCACTCTGGGGAAAAAGCTTTTGCTGCTCTGATGCCTGACTGTCAACAACAAGACGCAACGCACAGAAGAAGCTATGACTGTTACCATCATCATTGATAGGTAAACCCTACAAAATTTGAAAAGAATTGATTTCAATGTTTTGGGTAGGAAGGAAAAGCAGGTACTCAATTAGAACTCTGCATAAGCATTTGCATCATGACCTTGGCTTCCAGTATCTGTACAGCAACATAAAAACGTGATTCTCTAGATTCATCTGCAACATTTAACCTATCTGAAAATCGCGGAGGTGGAATCCACACAGAAACACAATTTCCGTGATGTAGCATATCAACTGTATCTACATCATGCTCGACTTTTTTGACAAAGATATCACACCCAAGCTTATTTTCTACTATCACAGTCTGCAAGTCATCCTCATCTAGTGCAGAAAATGTTTTACTTTCTCCTTTGCTGTGTTGACCACCAGCCTCCTGCAAACCAAACAGTTAACAAGGCTTTTAAAAATAAGAGCTCTAAAGGATAAATGGATAAGAGTTCAGATTTTGACCGCATTTAGCTTGGATGCTTTCTGTTCAAACTCTAACTGCCTTCTCCAGGAATGAACACTTCCCACAAAAGATTCAAGATTAGCTGCACTGACATTTACATTCAAGATGCTAGTTGCAGAAATTCGAATTCTCTTCCCTAATCCGAATGGTGGTTGAGCATTTGTATCAAATGTTTCAAACCTAAACAATTTAGAAAGGAAACGTCTAATTGTTGGCATATTTTCAACCGGATTTGCACATGAGTGAGGTAAAAACAACATACTGAATCATTGGTATATATTTTAATTAAAATATTGTACTGAGAAATAACATAACAGATCAATTACTTGAATATTCCATCAAATGGTTCCACGAGGGGTTCCCATGCCTCTAATTGTGCATTGAAGGTTGATGCAACAATGGAAGAAATAAGCACTGCATTCATCCCATGTAGCCCACCATGTGTTGCAAGCTTAATATTGGTAATTGTAGTGTCAAACAGGGGTTTCATCTGAAAGGTAGTTCAATTCAACGTTGAATTTATAAAATGAATACTCCTTTATCAAAAAACTTATCATTGATAAATGACTCGGAAAGTATTGGCATTTGTTTTTGTAATAGACATAAAAAAACATACCATTCCACATAAGCTGTCTAAAATCGTCAGGGAAAAATATCGCAGCTTCAGCTCAGCATTTACGTTCTCCCGCGTCTTCGGCTTTACTGAATCACCAATTATGTAAGCCAAACGGCTTGACGGCTTTTTAAGGTCAGAACGAGCCAGAAAAGTGCATGCCTACATGTATATAACATGATAAATAAACTTCTTTTTGGAGTTTAAAATGTTACAACAGCTCAACGGATATAAGCTTTTCCATAATGTAAATGTTCATTATCTGAATTATCCTATTCGGATTTGATTGTTATCTTTCTTTTTTGTATTTTTTTCCTCAGTTGCAGTAGATTGATTGGTATTTTCCATAGAAAATTTGGCTACATATTCAATCTCCATACCTCTTTACACGAATGAGAGAAACAATTATTATCTTTTCTCCTAAATTACATGGTACAAAGATTCATGTTCTGGTCAAGAAACTGACCCATCAATGGTGAAAACAGTGATGATTACCGCACTAATTCCAACTTTCACAAAAATTAGCACTTCAGAGAGCGACCTATAAGGATCACACTCATCTAAAATCCCAACATAGAATTGTTTTATAATCACCATAAGTTATGGTTACAACTTGCTATTTTCACTTGGGGGTTGGTTAAATCCAATTGTTTCTAGAAGATTTTATCAGTACTCTATAAAAATGTATGTAATAAGATCAATGAGCATAGAAATCAGGTATCTTCAAAATCAAGTATCAAATTCTCTCTTTCAAGAATTTTATCATGGTATTTAGAGCATGCATTCGATCCATGGCCATGGTTTCTAGTGAATGCCCTCTGCCATATTGTCCTCCAGTAACGACAGACCAAAAGTTGCTTTACACCTTTCCTCCAACTCTGACCCCCACATCATACTCATCGACGCTCGACATTCTTGTTTTTGCGCCTATCAGATACTCATGATCTTTGAGAAGCTCGCAGCTGCAAATTTTATCTATAAATGTATAAGATAGGTTAGCCTTGAGTAGCTTGTATCTAGGGTTAATCTTGTAATAGAGCCAGCTATTCACAGCTGGCATCTATACTGGCATGTGCCAGTTTGGATTCAGGTTAACCTGCTATAGCAGGTAACCTCTCAGGCTCATATATAAAGCCTCTTGTAACTATTCCTATTCATTCAATGAAAAGCAGAATTTGAGATTAAGAAGTTAGTTACAATGCTCTTAGTTTCTCTATAGTTTTACATGGTATCAGATTAACCTCCGATCCATGGCTTCCTCTCCGGTAACTCCTCCGCCGCCTACTCCACCGTCTTCGCCACCGCCCTCCGCCGGTGCGAAAACTCCTCCGTTCCATCCGGATGCAATTCCGCTGCAATCCTTCGTAGAGGATAACACCTCGTTCCGTTCCGATTTTGTCTTCTCACTGAAGATCTCTGAGAAGCTTAATGAGAAGAATTTCCTCGTCTGGCGCCAACAAGTTGAACCGTATGTCAACGCGAACAATCTTGATGAGTTCCTTGTTGCGCCGGTCATTCCGCCACGGTTTCTCACTGCGCACGATCGCGCCACCGGTAAACTGAATCCTGAGTTCCGTCAATGGCGTCTCAAGGATCAGATGCTTCTTTCGTGGCTTCAGTTTACTCTTTCTGGTGAAATTCTTGCACGTGTTGTTGGTTCGTGCATGCGTATGAGCTTTGGAACAAGCTTGTGACCTATTTTCACAAGCAGATGCGTGCTAAGGCCAAACGGCTACGCGTTGAATTGCGCTCCACTTCCCTTGCTAACCGTACGGTACAAGAGTATCTTCTTCGCATTCGCAATTTAGTTGATAACCTTGCTTCAATAGGTGATCCAATTCCTATGAATCAACATTTAGATGTTATTTTGGAAGGATTACCACAAGAGTACAGTCCTGTAATCTCTGATGTTGAGAGCAAATTTGAGGTTATTGATATTGATGAAGTAGAGTCTTTGTTAATTGCTCATGAGACTCGTCTTGACAAGTTCAAAAAGAAGACCATTGATGATGTTGCCTCATTGAATCTGACTCATGCCTCTGCCTCTGAATCACAGCCTTCTGCTGATGCATCTCTGCCTCCTGCCTCTGTTAACAGCACTGTAGGATCTGAGTCCTCTAATTTTACTCCCAATTATGGTTCATTTCGTGGTAGAGGAGGACGAAATGGCAGAGGACGTGGGAGAGGTCGTCTGTCCGTGCCAAGTCTGCTTCAAATTTGGGCATATGGCCATAACCTGCTGGCATATGTTCAATCAGCAATTTCAAGCTCCTATTCCTTCCAATTTTCAAGGGTTTATGCCTAATTTTGGTACTCCTTCACAAGCCTTTCCATCTGGAATGTCTGGTTATGGTTCCAACCCTACTGGTTTTGGCACTCAACCTCCTAATTTTGGTGTTCTTTTTGCTGGTTTCAATCCTTCTCAACATTGGAATAACCCTCTCTCTCAGCAGAGGCAGACTGGTCTTCAAATCACTCAACCTAGTGCTATGCTCACCAATACTCCATCTACAAGTGGTTCCTCTTCAGCCTCTACTGCTTGGTTTCCAGACTCTGGTGCCTCATTTCATGTAACTGGAGATGCTAGGAATATTCAGGACTCTCTCTCATATGATGGACCTGAGCAAATCTTCATTGGGAATGGTCAAGGTTTGGACATACATTCTTCTGGTTCTAGTGTGTTTACTTCCCCTGTTAAACCACAAATTACTCTCACACTAAACAAACTTTTGCATGTTCCTACCATCACCAGAAACCTGATTAGTGTTAGTCAATTTGCCAAAGACAATTTTGTTTTCTTTGAATTCCATGTGATCATTGTCTTGTTAAATCTCAGGCCACTAAAGAGGTGCTTCTGCATGGTCAAGTTGGTCCAGATGGTCTTTATACTTTTCCTAGTGTCTCTCTTCAGCCTGCTAAGTTTTCATTGCCTTTACATTCTAATAATGCATCTATTTGCACTATAGCACCTAGTTCTAGCAATTGTAATTCTGTTTCCTCCTTTAGTTCACAATATTTGTGGCACTTAAGGTTAGGACACCCTAATAGTCACACACTTAAGCTTGCATTACAAAATTGTAATATTTCTATTCAAAATAAAGAAAAAGATGTTTCCACATTTTGTACTGCTTGTTGTATGGGTAAAGCCCATAGGTTGCATTCCCCTTCCTCTGAAACTGTGTATACTCACCCTCTTCAGCTTGTTTTTAGTGACCTTTGGGGTCCTTCACCTAATGTCTCATCTCTGGGTTATCATTACTATATTACCTTTGTTGATGCTTTCTCTAGGTTCACTTGGATTTATCTTTTAAAATCTAAGTCTGATGCTTTTATTATTTCAAACAGTTCAAAGCTATGGCTGAACTGCAATTAGGTCATCCTCTTAAGTCCTTACAAACTGATTGGGGAGGTGAATACAGGTCTTTTACTAAATATCTCACTGATCTGGGCATTACTCATAGGCTCATTTGTCCTCATACACATCACCAAAATGGTGTTGTTGAAAGGAAGCACAAGCACATAGTAGATCTTGGTCTCACATTACTGACTCAAGCTTCTCTTCCCTTAACATATTGGGATCATGCTTTTCTTACCTCTGTCTATCTCATTAATAGGTTACCTACAACTTCTCTAAAATTTCAAATTCCCTATCAAACTCTCTATCAACAAAAACCTGATTACAATTTTTTAAAAGTTTTTGGTTGTGCCTGTTTCCCACTTTTTAGACCTTACAATTCTCATAAGTTTGATTTTAGATCACATGAGTGTATATTTCTTGGTTATTCTTCCTCCCATAAGGGATATAAATGTCTATCTCCTAGTGGTCGCATTTTTGTTTCTAAAGATGTTCTTTTCAATGAAACTCGTTTTCCTTATCTCACTTTATTCACCACTACTGCCCATGATCCTCTAAATCCTGTGAAGGATGTCTCTCTGTCATCACTCCCTTTACATACTCTTCCTACCAGCCTTCCCCAACCCGTCCCTACACCAGTTTCATCATCCTCACAATCCCTATCCCCTTCTTCTCCCTCTGATACTGTTCCTACATCAGCTACACAACAATCTGCCTCTCCCCAGTCAGTCTCTATATCCTCTCCTCCTCCTCCTCCTGTTAACACTCATCCTATGAAAACCAGATCCAAATCTGGCATTGTCTTGCCTCGTGTCCACCCCGCCCTTTTGTTGACACACTCTGAACCTAAGAATGTTAAACAAGCTTTGGCTAATCCTCAATGGAAGGCTGCTATGCAGGAAGAGTTCACTGCTTTTCAGAAAAATCACACTTGGTCACTTGTATCTCTGCCACCTAACAGAAAAGCTATTGGTTGTAAATGGGTGTTTAGAGTAAAAGAGAATTCTGATGGCACTATAAATAGATACAAGGCACGTTTAGTTGCTAAAGGCTTTCACCAGATTCATGGATTTGATTTTACTGAGACATTCTCTCCTGTGGTTAAGCCTATTACCATCAGATTAATACTCACTCTTGCTGTCTCATATAAGTGGCCTATTCAACAGTTGGATATCAATAATGCCTTCTTAAATGGTGTTCTTGAGGAAGAGGTCTATATGGAACAACCTCAGGGTTTTGAAAGTGGTGATTCTCACTTAGTTTGCAAGCTTCATAAGGCTTTGTATGGCCTCAAGCAAGCCCCTAGGCAGTGGTTTGACCGGTTAAATACCACACTCACTCAATTTGGTTTTCAAGCAAGCAAGTGTGATTCTTCTCTCTTTACATATGCAAAACAAAAACAAGTTGTTTATCTTCTTGTGTATGTTGATGATATAATCATCACAGGGAGTTCTTCCTCTCTTATCACATCCCTGATATCCCAGTCGCATGTTGTTTTTAGCTTAAAGCAACTTGGCCAGTTACACTACTTTCTTGGTATAGAGGTTCAGCACCTCTCTGATCACACACTACTGCTCACTCAAACCAAGTATATTAAGGACCTTTTATCTAAAACTAATATGCTTGCTTGCAATTCTATTAACACTCCTATAATGTCAAGTTGTAAACTCTCTAAACATGGTTCTGATACCTTTCATGATGTTTCACTCTATAGATCTGTTGTTGGGTCCCTGCAACATGCTACTATTACAAGGCCAGAAATTGCGTATGCTGTTAATAAAGTGTGCCAATTCATGTCCCAACCTCTTGAATCTCATTGGGTTGCTGTCAAGAGAATTCTTAGGTATCTTAAAGGCACTCTTCACTATGGTCTGAAGCTGTTTCCTGCTCCAACTCATAAGCCTCTATCTTTGCAACTGTTTTGTGATGCTGACTGGGCAGCAGACCCTGATGATAGAAGGTCAACTTCTGGTGCTGCTATATTTTTTGGACCTAATGTTATCTCTTGGTGGTCTAGGAAACAACCTGTTGTTGCAAGGTCTAGCACAGAGGCAGAATATAGAGCATTAGCTCAGGCTACTGCTGATGCCCTTTGGGTTCAGACACTATTGAAGGAACTCACTATCCCTTTCTCTTCTCCTGTTATTTTCTGTGATAATCAGTCAGCAGTACTTCTAGCTCATAACCCTATTCTACACGCCAGAACAAAGCACATGGAGATTGATTTGTTTTTTGTTAGGGAAAAGGTTATGGCTAAGCAACTGTCTGTTATTCATATTTCTGGGACAGATCAGTGGGCAGATATCCTTACAAAACCGGTATCTACAACAAAATTTCTTCTTATGCGCTCCAAACTCAATGTTGCTGAAGTCCCACCTTGAGTTTGAGGGGGGTGTATAAATGTATAAGATAGGTTAGCCTTGAGTAGCTTGTATCTAGGGTTAATCTTGTAATAGAGTCAGCTATTCACAGCTGGCATCTGTACTGGCATGTGCCAGTTTGGATTCAGGTTAACCTGCTATAGCAGGTAACCTCTCAGGCTCATATATAAAGCCTCTTGTAACTGTTCCTATTCATTCAATGAAAAGCAGAATTTGAGATTAAGAAGTTAGTTACAATGCTCTCAGTTTCTCTATAGTTTTACATTATCCTATGGCATTGACAACTTACTCAAAGTTCATCGCATTCACAATTTCGTTTTCAACCCAACCATTACATCCTGACTCTTACTTGAAGGAGATAGAGACCGAGGTAAAATCAATGTAGCCTAAACCAGCTGAAGGCAGTAGGACCAGATCTTACTCTCCTCGCTGTAGTTGTCTATCTCTAATCCAATTCTTACTCACATTATTGGTTACATCAACTCTTGAAATATTGAGACAAGACCCACAACACTTTTAGTTCTCAATCATGAGCAACGGCCAAGCTACATTGTACTGAGCAAGGAAATACAAATAAACACAATCCATCAATCATTGATTCCTTCTCCAACTTAATTCCCTAGTGGATTCTCTATTTTCAATTGGTGATCTTTATGAACAGTAGATATCCCAATAAGTTTGGAAAAGACCAGAAGGTCGACTTGTGGATATTGTTTTAAGAGTCTCATATCGGATAAAAGATGGCTTGAACATGTGTTTACAAGTGGGGGCAATCTTCACCTCACAAGTCAATTTTGTGGGGTTGTGTTAGGCTCAACCATGATTTCTAAGACGGTATCAGAGCCTCCTCCAAGATCCATTAGGACACCTGCTATCAGGTTTCTGCTATCGAGGCCACCCACCATTTATATCCACGCTCGAGATGTCCAGTCATGGATGTGAGGGGGTGTGTTAAAGAGTCTCACATCGGATAAAGATGGTTTGAACATGTGTTTATAAGTGGGAGAAATCCTCACTGTCATAGGTTAGTAGGGAAGTATAACTACTAATCACATAATTTGCTAGACATTGTTTTTGAATTTACGGTGTTTCTATCAAAAACGGAGGAGGAAGAATACACACTTTTAATTGTTATTATGGCATGGTATACCAATTTATAATGATGGATTGACGCAAATAATACAAGAAAAACTAAATATCTCCCGTCTTCACTGTGCAGGCTCCTGGATTTTACATAGATATTCTAATGTCTAGATGTTCCATTTCCCATTTTGGTTGTTGGTTCCATTTTCTTCCGTTAAGCCTTGTCGCACCTTCAACTCGTTCACTTGGACCTTCATCACAATGGCCCAATCGAGTCTTGTGTCGATCTCATATGATTGAGTAAATAAGAAAGAAAAGACTGCTTCCTTTACTCCAAAATCAAGGAGAGTATCCTCCATTACTCCTCCAACCATTTCCCCTTGCAATAGAGAAATAGGCTTTGTTTAGTCTGTAACTTTCCAATCCCCTTCCCCCAATACACTTTCCATTATTTAACCCTTTACCAACTATCCCTCCTAACTGTCCTAACTTTCCCACCAAACTTCTAATTGAATTTCTTTTCCTACCATACACTCCATAGCACCCTTCCTCTTTCATTATTTTTGTCCCTAACATATTGTGCGTAAAACGAATTCTTTAAGAAATTGAGCTTGTTTATCTACCTATCAATGAAGCTACATTGTGATTGTAAAGGTCGCTACTTATTGCTTATAGTTACTTAACAGAAAATAGATGGAGTCATTTCTATGCTTATATTTCAACCATTCAGCAGCTAGTCGACATCCTCAGAGTTATTCCAACCTAACTTTGGAGATTATTGTAAGAAAATTTGGCATGGTGGATATCAATGCAGCAAATTGAGAGTTATGAATAACGATTTGAATTAGTTTTGATTACTTGAATGTTAGCAGACTCGTCAGAGTTGTCCTAACCAACTCTACCTTTGATACTCAATCCTAATATCGCTTAATTCTTTTCACAAAACAATAATAGAAACAATTACCTTATCTTGGCCTCAAAACACATGAATAAGCATTAGAATGAAACTTTTGAAGATCACACACAAGCAACTATATCTGTTTTACTTTAGAAGACATTGCTAAAGAGTGTATTGAAGAGTCCCACATTGGATGAGAGATGGCTTGATCAAGTGTTTATAAGTGGGGGCTGCCCTCACCTCACAAGCCGGTTTTGTGGGGTGGCGTTAGACCTAACCACAAATTCTAAGATGGTATCAGAGCCTCCGCCAAGATCCGTTGGGCAGCTACTATCAAGTTTCCGCTATTGCACCACCCACTATTTATGTCGATGCACCAACCCTATTAGTGTTGGGCGTGAGGGTGTGTTAAAAAGTCCCACATTGGATGAAAGATGGCCTGATCAAGTGTTTATAAGTGGGGCCATCCTCACCTTACAAGCCAACTTGTTGGGGTTACGTTAGGCCCAAACATAAATTCAAAGAGAAATTTATAAAGCATTTTTTACTGTATTCAGGAAAGGGAAATTTATGGTTAACCTGATTTTCTACTTTCCAAATGCTCCAGGATTGAGGAGCTCTTGAACCTGCAGATCTTGATAGAGGAGCCTCATGAATGTTTGCTTGGCTAACAAGATCCATCCTAGGGCAGCAAAACAAATCTGCACGTGGTGCTTCATCTGTTCTCGTGACAACACAACCCAGAGAAACATAACCAGGAGGGGCAATAGGATACCAGAAGAAAACTTCCTCAATCCCTTTCCCTGCAATATGGGAAACTTTGGTAAATTGAAGAGGTTTTGAAGAGATTTCAGGATTGTCATTCTTGAAGATTATTCCCAGCGCAGGAGGTTCTAGGCTGAAAGGCAGGTAAAGAGTAAACATTAATCCCCATTAAACTTTCGACTAAATGATATGTGATAAAAGGTTTAGATAAATGGCTTAAAAGATAACAAGGTCTAACCCCTCAGTGATGCAATCTCCCAAGACAGCATAACCACGATGTGCAGTAGGTCGCCAAATAGAGACCGGACGACGGAGGTCACTACCTTTGTCCCACCAAATCCTTTCAAAGTTTGGTGTAGACATATAGCAGTTGGTTGCCTTTGTAATAGACTTGAGAATATCCCATCCAGACGTATTTGTGCTTTTTGTTGTCTGCTGATTATTATTTTCCTGGTCAGAATTAAAATCTGACACTAGACCCATAAGAGGAGCTCTATTTGAATTCCAGACAAGATGATGATTTAAGTCGTACAATCTGTCTTTGAGAGGGAAGCCCGAAGAAGAATACGCAAAAAAAGAGCCAATAGCATTGTCAAGGCGCCATACGCTAAATCCGGAGGTAAATTGATCATTTGATGAGATATTAAATATGCAGTCCGAATACTTTGCTGATGTTACAAGATCAGAACGTAGGCAATAAACAACATGATTTGGGGGTGGTTGGTTCCCAACACGAGCTACGCAACCTAGTGTTGTGTATCCTGGGGGAGCAACAGGCATCCAAAGAGAGCAATCACTGGCACCAACAGAATGGCCATCATTTCCACCTCCTTGAATATTCTGGAATGACCCAATAAGATGGAAATCAACAGGCTTCCTTACACGACCATATGTGTTACTTACTGCCATTACTGCCTGTGAAGGAGGAATTGGCCTGAAAAGACATCAAAATATAATATTAATGTAGTCAGAATTCAAATCAGAACCAGAAAGAAGTTTCACACAAAATAAATAAATAAATAGCAAAACAAGAACGTCATATTACATTTAGCGTAGAATGTAGATGGAAAAACAATATTCGCTGTTTTCTTGTATTCAAGAAATGTTTTTGTTAATTAAAATCAATAAATTGTTAAGGTAGTTTGCATCATACAGTACTTTAACTCTTGAAGATGTTTACATGAGAGGTGCTTCTGTTACAGTGATCTCTATTGAATGAATTGTGTTTTCTACATTGTGAACTCTGTTACGGTGATAGCTATTTATATGAGAGGTACTTCTGTGCCATCTCAACACATTCTGTTTAGGCAGTTATCACCGACAGCTGGCACACTAATCAACATATAAGACAGCTTACAAAATAGCTAAACTTAGTAGTAATATCTATGCACTTCTCTGACAGAGCCATATGAGCTCACATGTAGTGAGTGCCATAGCTCAGTATTCAACCTCCGCACTGGATATAGCAACATTCCACTTCTTACTTTTCGATGAAATCAAGTTGCCTCTAATAAGAACACAATGTCTTTGGGATGTACATCCTGCCAAATCTGCATCTATTGTATAGAACAATATCCGAATGACCAATATCCGTGCAGACTAGACCTTTTCTAGGGTACCTTTAATGTATCTCAAAAGTTTCTAACCACAGCATCACAATGGACATCGAAAGGGGAACTCATGAATTGATTCACAACTAAGTTTTTGTAGACACTAGGATTTTGGGATGTTTTCTAGGCCCACTGATTGTGAGCTCTGGTACAAACTTAAGACCGAGAGTTTGATGCTGAATAGCTTGAGCGAATAGCTTCCAGCGTTTTGTATTATAATAATAAGGCTTAAGTCCCCTGATTGTCCCAATGTTGCGATTTTGGCCCCCTATAGAAAAAATGACAAATTTAGTCCCCTATGTTTTAGCCCCTTTGCAATAGTAGTCATTTTGTCCAATTTTGACTTATTCAACACTGGCACGGCATCTCATTAAACCAGTTGGCATGCCACTAAGATAATTAATGAATTAAAAAAAATAATTCCACATAATCATTTATGAAATTAAATAGATAAAAAAAGAAAAAAAAAATCAGAAAATTGATGAATCTTCATCATCTACAACAACAATCACTCCATCAACGACACCAATCTTCATGGGGAAAAACCCAGAAAATTATCACCAAACCCAATTCCTCCTTTGTTGAATCTCAAACCTAAATCTCTCCTCGCCAAATCTGAGATTATGAGTAAGAAGAGGTGAATATCATGAGATTTAAGAGGAAAGGGTGTGGCTGCAAGAGAATTTGGGAGATTCAGGCTATAACTCAAACCATGATTGGAACTTTCCAAACAAGATTCAGGCTATTACTAAAAATCGCTCATCAATGTAGCTACAGCATACAAGATTCAGGCTATTACTCAAACCATGATTGGAACTTTCCAAACAAAAATTCAAACATGCCAAACAGTGAACAGTGAGGAGATAAGTTCTTCTCTCTTCCCGATTCTTAGATTCCACTTCATTCTCACTATCACTAGAAGAATCATTCTTCCACCAAATTTTTCGCCTTTCAGGCTTTTCTGCCCCAATCCTCTTCTTATCACTCAAATCCCTAACCTAGGAACAGAACGAGGCTATTTACGGCGACGATTGGGCCTGGGCTTGGGGGGTTTCTGGACCCCCTAATAATAAACTGTACAACAGGAATCCCTTGATTATAGAAATTAAATTTATTTTGTATCAGTCTAATTACATCAAAGATATATACATGGAAATAGAGAATATTCACATAGAAGAATATAAGGGAGATAGTTCAAAAAAAATATTCTATTGTATTAGAGATATAGAGCTGTTAGCTTAAAGATTAGCTTAGCTTTACTTCAAGCATTACTTAAACTGTGTTAGTAGTCTTAGTTTAAGCTTTGAGCTAAGTATGTACAGCTGGCATTTTCAGTGTAAGCCACATATATACTAGACTCTTCAGTGTAATCCAAATATAATACAGATAATACAAAGTGAGTCACAAAAACCTTTTCTCTCCTCTCTTTTCTCTCTCCTCTAACAACCTCAAGCTCCATCAATGGAGTCTCCGAACTTCTAACATGGTATCATAGAGCTCCTTTTTCCGATCCAGAGGCATGGCTCCCTCATCTTCTTCTCCTACGCCTTCTCACAACGAAGCGCAACGCGTAACTGCTGCTGCTTCCAAAACGTTCAAACAACGTATCTCGGTTCAACTCGACGATTTGAACTATCTCCAATGGAAACAACAAGTTGAAGGAGTTTTGCGCGGAACGAAGATGGTAAAGCATGTTGTTTCACCGCAAGTTCCACCGGTGTATCTCACCGACGCCGCTCGCAAAGCCGGTACGGAGAATCCGGCGTATACTGAATGGGAAGAGTAAGATTCTCTGCTCTGTACATGGATTCTTTCTACAATTTCATCGTCGCTACTCTCGCGCTTTGTTCATCTCCGTCACGCATGGCAGGTTTGGGAAGAAGTTCACCTTTATTGCTCTATGCAGATGAAAACCAGATCCGGATAGCTTCGTTCTGAATTCCGCAACATTTCTAAAGGTTTGCGCACTATTACTGAGTTTATTGCTCGTATTCGCACTATCTCTGAGTCTCTCATGTCCATTGGTGATCCTATCTCTCACCGTGATTTGATTGAACTTGTTCTTGAGGCCTTACCAGAAGAATTCAATCCTGTTGTTGTTAGTGTAAATAGTCATGATGTGTTGATTTCCTTGGACGAGCTTGAATCTCAGCTTCTGACTCTTGAAGCAAGAAATGAGAAATTCAAGAAAGCCTTAATTTCTGATCCTGCATCAGTCAATTTGACTCAGTCCTCTAATCCAGATGATAAGAATGGTTCCAATTAGAACCAATTTGGTACCTATTCTGATCAGAATCAGAACCCTAATTTCTCTGGAAATCCACCTGGAAACAATCCTTATCAGCAATATAATCCTAATTTTGGTGGTAGATTTGGTCAAAACAGAGGCAGAGGAAATTTCAAAGGTCATTTTAGAGGACGTGGTGGACGTGGCACTGGCAGAGGATACCTACAGTGTCAGATTTGCTATAAGACTGGTCATGATGCAAGCATTTGCCACTTCAGACTTGTTGTTCCTCCCAATTTTGAAGGCTAT
>Ga0228711_1002628_pt1 | contig 27756 bp, 9 predicted proteins | sample MedpolnodulmetaG_2_FD_177996 | JGI IMG/M metagenome (GOLD analysis project Ga0228711, IMG submission 177996) | Root nodule microbial communities from Medicago polymorpha collected in Santa Monica, California, United States - brown nodules | ecosystem: Host-associated > Plants > Roots > Nodule... | reverse complement strand
TATCAAGAACATACATGTTCTATTTGACGAACATTGACAAAAGCAGGACAACAGAAAATTCTTTTAATCATCAATAAGACTATAACAATATCTTTCAGAAAAATTAATAAGAACAATTTACAAACAAGCATAACGCAATTTAATTGAAGATAGCTGATCAACCAACAGTACGGAAAGTTCAAAAGGTGCAAGTGCACATCAACCTTGTTTCAAATATTACACCATAATAACGACATAGCAAAACAGCAAATCATACATAGCAAAAACAGAAACAAAGACACTGTATAAATCCAGACTGCAACCCAAAACATCCATAGGAAACAATCAAACACGAACACACAACCTCTTAAGGATTCTTCTAAACTTTGACACACTTAAGCTTCACAGGTTTTGTGATTGACTTCTCACCAACATCTTCAACATCCAATGTAGCAGACCTAACACTATCAGCAACCCTCTTACCAACGACCTTGCTTATTGGCATGGTTTCCTCAACTGAATCCTTTGGTCCAGACTTGGTGGAGTCACCGCACTCAACAACTCTATCATGTAAGCCGTAATAAAAAACAGACACAGCAAGTCACTTAATTATTTAGCTCATTTATGCTGAATCATAATATTGACACCAGACAATGTTAGATTTATCAAGGGTTTACCTCAGACATTGCCTTTGTACCATTGAGGTTAACACCCTCATTTTCCTCATTAGAAATCGAAACAAAAAAATGGGAAAGGCAATCAATTCAAGCTCATACACTTTATAATTCAGTATTTATATTCATTTACTACGCACAAAATAACAACCTCAATCTTATGATGAGAAATAAATTTGTTGACAACTTCAGCACTGTCAGATGTTTGCTTTACCACATAGTTGCGCCAAATTGCCGTCCTTAATCTCCACCAACCAATTTCTAGACTATTATTCAACTTACCATGGGAAAGAAAAAACAATTAATTACATGAGCAATTACTTTTAGATCTATTGTTTTAATTGTAGGTACTGTTGTTTGGTGAATAGGAATACTACAAAAAACTTTTTCAAAACTAACAAAAAATTTAGTATTCCATTAAGAGAAAATGCAAATTAAAAAATTCAAAGAAAAAACAATTAAAAACATAAAGACATGGCTTGTGGATAACAGAGTCTATAAGAAAAAAGTCAATTACCTTCAACCAAAAATGATGAAAGGAATTATGATTCAGAATTCGTCCAATCATGTGACCTTCCACCTTTAATGGTAAGGGTATTCTGTTCAATAGAGATCTTCACATCTTCCTTACCAAGTCCAGGCATATCCAAACAAAGAAGCAGATAATCCTCTGTCTCTTTCGCATCCCAACCACGTCGAACTCGATTGTCTCCAATTCCACGTGAAGCAGAAAGGAATGGATTGTCCATTAATTGATCCACCATGTTAAGCACCTGGCTCAAACTCCTAGTTGGAGAAAACAGATCAAACACATCTAAAAACACAACAATTTAGTATTTATTTAGTATTAGTTAATCAAATCAATTAAATAAAATAGTGAAATTGAGTATAAGAGTGATAACAACTACCTGAGAGGAAATCGTCGTGGCGAGTGCGAGGGAAAGAGCGATCGGACCAGCGCTACGACGATGGGCAACAATGGACTCACCAGAGTGTTCGTCGTATGGCGTTGGTGTTGAATGAACGGGAAGCGAAAGAGGCAACGGGACAGAGAAACCTAGAGAGGAGGCCGCAGGAGAAAATTCAACGCTGACGGTGACGGTCGAGTCGACGACGGCGAGGGATGAGAGGAGAAATATGACTGTGAAAGTAGAAAAGACATGGGAGAGAGGGAAATTTTCTTCATTGCCATGGAGAGAAAGTGAGAGAGAGAGAGAGAGAGAGTGAGAGAGAGAGGTGTATTGAAATGAAGCTGGGCAGAAAAGAGAAGGGTCTTGGAAAACGTCGTATGGAAAAAGAACGCTCAAAATTAATGCAGGAGAGGGAATTTGAAATTCAAAGCATAGATAGTGGGGCGCCAAAAAATTAGGGTTAGGTGTTTAGAATTAGGGTTTGGAGGTTAGCTAGGATTAGATATAAGGATGATATGTAATGTAATGCGATTGACTTAACTTGCTATAGTTATTTTATGCTAAAAGCATTCATAGAATTACAAGAACTTGATGTGTTGAAAACATTAGCTTAAGTTACTTTGCATTGTTATCATCTTCTTTTCACATGAATAGGAATTGGGAAGATCCTTCACTTCATATTACAAACAACAAAGCAAAACAATAAAACCAATTTCCGATTACTGCAATTACTAACAGAACACAATGACCCCTAAATCCTAAAATTCAGAGGTCTTCCCGTGCCCTTATTTTTGTCATCCGGAGAAACCTCCCAGGACAATTGCTTTTATGTTACCAAACCTAAGACAAAACATAACAAGAACAACTCAATAATAGGCTTACACAAACAAGCAATGCAAACTCGTCGATTGTAATATATAAGTGGAACAAAAGAAAGATGAAAAATAAAGCATTCATCAAATTTCAATACCAATTCAAAATAAAAAATTTACAAACAAATGCAATGAATGAAATCAAACAAACAAATGCAATTGCAATGAACTTGGTTTAGAAGCATCTGAGAGGATAATGAACATGTTTCTCATTAATTCGAAACGATATTACTACTACTACTACTACCACTACTACTGTTATTACTACTAATTAAAGGCCAAATGAGATTTTTAGTTATTATTAGTGTCTTGTCTGTAAATAGACTTCGAAATTTTCTTTCGTTTCTGCTAGTATTGGAAAGTTAAACGTGTACTTAAATACCCTAGCTCTTGGGAAAAAAATGAACTTGTTTTCTTGTTCTATTGTTACAGATGTTGAAGAAAGTTGATAAACTGTCTTCAAAGTGATCTTCAACTTCAATAGTCTCAGATGTGTAAGAGAGAAAGTGAAGAAATGTAGTGAGCAGAATATGTTGTTAAACTCTGAGATCGATGTGCTAAAAGAGAAAATAAAGACACTTGATGAAGATATACTTGTTAAATAACATTCTTGAGAGCCACTTGGTTGAATACTCCAAACAAGCTTGCTTGTTTCTCATAGGCCTATTTCATTGTTTTTTTTTCTTTTTAGATTTTCTTTTTAAAGTGGAGGCTTTGTCTAATGTGTACAAGCAAAATAGTGCTACACCGTGCACAAGTGTGCTTTTCACCAATGGATCAACAAGTTCCATCATATTTCCTTTAATCCAATGGTGGAAATTAACTCTAATATTGGTATTCTTTTGATAATCTGCTTTACAACTTGTTTCTTTTGGAAAAAACAATATACAAGAAGTTTAAGTTTGGACAAAGAAGTTAAATAATACAAGGTTCTCTATTTTAATTATTCATACAGTTTGCATGACTCAATGTTGTTCTTGAAATTAATTATTTAGAATTGTTTGCAAGAACAGTCAAGTCTTCTTTAACCTTTAATATTTTGGTTTTCAACCAAACAAAAGTAAATGATATTATTCCAAATAATAACATCATGTCACCCCTCTTAACGTTTGTTGCTGTATTCATCATGTCATTTTCATGTGTAGGGGCTATCATAACGTGTGTTGCACCAAGGAACATTTGGGATGTGAATACCTATGATTTACTTCATTGTTGATTTTACACTAGCAATCAATCACAATCAGGTTATTTAAAACCTTAAATTTTAACCATAATTATTTCTGAAGTCCTTTAACTAAATTATTTCTAAAGTCTCACATACGAATGATTGCAATTTATAGACAACGTAAAATTTAACAGTATGCAAATTAATTCTCAAAAATATACAAAGATATTTCTTTTCATATATAAAGTCTTGGCTAATTTTCATTAAATATCACATAATAGAACATTTAGGAACATCAGCATAAAGCTCGGAGCAAGCATTATTACGATCACCTACCAAGCATTATTACGAAACTCAATTTCATTACTTCATTCAAGTACAGGACCAGAAGAAAGTTATCAACAGGCTGAAAACTTAGTATTTTAGGATTTGTTACTGATAGGAAAATGCTAATGCATATTAAAAGCTAAACAACAGGAAACAAGAGCATATTAAAAGCTGTCCAAAGTACTTGATTCGACCACACACATCTATCTCCAAACCAAATTACAGCTCCACATGTACACCAGTACTATCCTAAGCTATCAGGAATGGCAGGACAGTCAGCATAAACGCCTCATAGGAAAATGTTGCAGAGCCAGTATACCCTGTATCCTTCTCCTTGAATTTGTCAGTCAGTCCCTGAAATACACAAACTAAAGTCAGATATTTTATTTTGCCAAAAGGAACATATCATAAATTAAATTATAGCTACTTAAGTTATAACAAAATTTATGGCTCATTCTAGGATATAAAACCAGGTTGAATATGTTTCATGTATTCAACTGAACAGAACAAAAAAAATCACAAAAAGGAATGTCTACTTTTCTAGAGTTGACTACCAACAAAACAACATCATGCCGTCATGAAACCATAGAAGATTGAAAGTGAAAATCAATTTCATGTTACACATGGCTGTTAATGATAAAGCTAAGCAAACGCATATCCATAATTCACGAAACATTATCTGTGATAATAATGTTATGATTTTCAACACAGAAGTTTTAATAACATGCTAACAGCATACATTTAAAAGGTTGTGTATACAGTTTTGTTATGTACATATGAATACAATTCTATCAGCAGAGTCTAATGTTACGCTACCGAAGCCCTGAAAACCCTATAACTTTACTCTTGTTTATTTTCTTTTAGCACACAGTCACCAATAAGAATAGCAACATGTAATTTTAATTGCAGAAACTGGTAAAATTATAAAATGTGTATTTCAATAGCTCACCTTCACAGTAAGACAACACCTGCAACAGCAACCAAAGGAAGAAAATCAATTTAGCAATCCATTTTACACCAAAACAGACAAAGATAAATATAAATCATAGTTCTGGTATATAGGGAAAATTTCAACTTTATTGAAGGTTTCTCCAGTTTAAATAACAAAAGTTGACTTCAAACTAAAAGACATAAACAAACAAAAAAATGAACAAATCAATTAACATTTGTTAAGGGGTTGGGTTGGGAGATCCAATGGTATAGTTCTTTTGTCGGTAAATTGGAGGATTAAAAAAACATGACTGCTGCTTTTCAACTAGCTGTTGCGTTAATTACTAGTACTACTTTGTCCATTTTCATTGAAAATACAAGTGTCCAAGGCTTTATAGTTAAAACTTTCATCTCTTTTTAGTCATAATAAAGTAACATACGGTACCTCTGAAAAACAAGAAACCTAGACCAAATCCTTTATAATTATATAAAAGTAAATCCAATAAAAGAAAAAGAGTTGTAGCAAAGCCATACTCGATGAAATTGTCATATTCGACGGCTTTGTTTTTGCCACCAGTTTTGTCAAACTTGGAGACGAGCAAATCCAATACCACAGGAGAAACAGCATAACCCAAACTCAACAGCGCATCTCGCAACTCATTTGAATCGATTTTGCCACTCCTATCCTTGTCAAATCTCTCAAATATTCCCTGAAACAACAACCAGTTAGTTAGAAGAACACTGTTTCATAAGGACAGTATAGTTTGTCTAAGTGTGTGTTTGGCTAAGTATTTCATAAACATAATTTTGAAAGAATATGATTTTGAAGAACCGATTTAGTTAAAGCTAAGTTTTAAGAGAAGTAATTTATGATTGTATATTTCCCCTCAAGCGACAACTTTGATGCAAAGCTTGGTATAAAATTTTCAACCTCATGCAAAAGTGCTACCATCATATTAAGGTTGATTCAAAATAACCACCACACCATATTGATTTTCACTAAAATCATAATTGATAGGTAAAATCAATGTTAACTCTTTCCATTTTGAATTCAAACACACACTAAGTTGAGAATTAAGATTAACTAAAGGAAAACTTGGAAAAAGGATGAAAATACCCTCCAGCTCTGAAGACTGTAAAATAGAGAAGTGAATTCCTTGGGTCCTGCAATACAAAGTCCAAAATTCAAGCAGTGAAGAAGGAAGATGGCGAAAAGTTTAGATTTTACAACCAATCATTGAACAGCATGTTAGATTAAGGGAAGCAGAACATATTGCATAAAGAATAAAACAGCAGTAGTTAGATAATAGATATAAAAATAAATAAATAAATAAATAAATAATCTAATTTCTGCAAAAGTACAACTTGGAAATCGAACTAAGATATCTATAGCAGATATGGTATCTGCAACAAGACAGTTACATCTTAAACATTTCGCATACTACATCTCAAGCTCTGGATTGAACAGTAAATAATAATGCCAATCATGAGTAGTTGCTGAATGTGCATAAGTAGGGTTTGCTGACCATTGTTTTATAAAGGAATTGATTTGATTAAAATTGAATTTGAAACAAAGTAATTTATATTTGGACGCTTTTAAGCTAAAAGTATGATGTAAAATTGTGTTCATTTTTGAACTATTCAAAAGATATTTTTTACCACTTCTAATCAAATCAAGGTTGAAGGCAAAATTAACTGTCTGATAATAACCACACCTCAATGGCATTATACTAAAATTGTGAAACCACGTACAGACTCAAATTCACTCTATATAATAGATTCTAGCATGCTAGTGAAACGCTTTAACTTATATCCTATTAAAAGAACAATCTAGTAGTAGGGGAAATAGTTTTCAAAAGTAAATCCTTAGAGGTTTTAATAAACACTGGGTAATTTTCGCAAATATCAGTATTAAATTTAAACAACCAAGTTTTAGAATACTCTAACAAACTCAGTTTTTTTAAATTAATTTTCCAAGAGTTGTAGCCTAAAGCCAAACCTTGTATGGAACTTTTTTGGAAAGACAAATGTTGGAATGGTGGCATATGTTAAGAGTTATGTTGTGGGCGAAGATATTAGAACCCTCAACCTCCTTATCAATTATCACTCAACTCCTTAACTCTTCAATCCCAACCACGAAGTCAACCTTAGCGTATGTTTGGAATGGCGTCAGATTTGGATAAAATCGCGTTGAAAACCACGGCAACGCAGAAGCTTGATATACTAGCTTCAGAATTTTCACGGCAACCGTGCATTGGGACGCGGAATTGGATTGGCAAAACATGTATCCAAACACACACTTAAATTCCCAAACATGTATCCATTTATCATACAACTCGTTATAACCAAAATTGATTCTTTTAAAGTTTCCCCAAGAGAAATAACAATGCCTTGAATCTTTTTACCGCAATTGTTATAGATCTCAGTAAACAGGGGTGCTCGGAAAAGGTCAGGAAGCTTACAGAGCTTTGAGAGATTTAGACTCAAATGGAATCATATTAACAAAAGATGGAACTTGACTCTTCTAAAGTGAGCAAAGTGTAAAGTGAGCAAATCAAGGGTGGTCATTTCAACAAACTAGTGTTTTGTTATGATATACTTGCAATATCCACCTCTGATTTGTTGTTAATGAGTGCTCCATAATACTCTACTCTCTAGAGGAGTCGGATCGCAACAAAAGAGTGTGATAGTATCCATTTGAGTCTTTTTTTTCAATGGCAAATGTTAGTATGTTAGTTATTATGTAAGTATTTTTCTCCCTAGCCAATATTCGAACCATGGACCTTCGCTCTTTACCTCCTTTAATTCCTTACCTCAATCAAGTTAGCTTCCCATCCCCGAGTATCCATTTGAGTCTAATTGTCTCTTAATGAACTTTATGGTTCATTACAGAAAGGCTATTGAACCGCTAAAACTAGTTTACAATGGATGACTTATAAGCTAGATTATAGCTCATAGTGTGTAAGCTAGCTAACTGAATTTGTAGTGTTTAGTAAAATTAGCGGTTGAAGTAGCTTATAAATGTGAAATAACACAAAAATGTGCATTTAATTAATATTTATTTTTTCCAATTAAGAAGATTGTAGGGGTAAAATGGAAATAAAAAGTGATAAGTTTAAAGATTTAAGCTATAAGCTACTTGAATTAGCTTATCAAAAACCACTATGAACTCATGAAAATAAGATGTAAGCTCGTGTAAAATAACAGTTACCAAACAAGTCTTTTTTAATCATACGACCGCTTATAAATTATAAATTATAAGCTCAGTTTTATCTCTTACCAAACATAGCCGCGTAGTATAATTTTTTTATTATAAAATAATAAAATATTTTGAAAAGAAAAAAGAAAAATAATAAAATAAAATAGTCTTAAAAAGAAAGTAGACCCCAAAACACACACGTGGAATAAAAATACGAAGCAGCCGCGTACGCAACTTACTTCTAATTCTATATAAAAGCATTTACGATACGCGTTTTCGAGAGCAGAGCAGGTAAACCAAATCGCATGCAATTAATTATAACGGTCAACCATTTAATTATCCAATTAAAGAATGTACTAGTGGTGTCAAAGCGTGTATGACAAAGGGTATAACGGTCATTATAATGCATGCGTACTTTATCATCGTACGCCGGAAAAATCATTTCCACGGAGCAAATTAGCAGAAAACCTAATTTGACGAAATCGGAATGAAATGAAGAAGAAAAGGTACGTACCGATCTTCTTGACATTGGTGTTGGTGAAGTGATACATAAGAAGATGAACAGTTCTTAAACTGAAGCTCTGATTGTAAGAAGACAAAGCCCTCTGCAATTCTTTATCATCGATCAAACCACTTCCATCTTGATCCGCCACTTGAAAGCATGCAACGATGCTTGGATCGGTGCCGGGAGGGAATGTTGACGGAACCAGTGAAGCGAACGGACTTGCGTACGCCGGCGGTGGGTAGGCAGCGCCACTTCCACCGGAGGAGTGAGAGTCTTCCTTTGGTGGTTTCTGGTAAGGGGCGGCGTAAGGAGCGGAGGGTTGGCCGTAGGAGGTAGGGGGAGGTGCACCGTAGGATTGGGATGGCGGTGGTGCTCCGTAGGATTGAGATGGTGGAGGAGCGCCGTAGGATTGGGATGGTGGATGTGAGCCGTGGGATTGAGATGGCGGAGGGGCACCGTATGATGATGGTGGATGTGAGCCGTGAGATTGGGATGGAGGTGGTGCGCCGTAGGGTTGGGACGGCGGTGGTGTGCCGTAGCCGTAACCGTAACTGGGAGGTTGATTTGGGTAGCCGGACATGTTGAAGGGTGAAGGGGTTTGTTAGAGAAAATTATGAGTGAAGAGTAGAGACAATCAGACAAATGATAGATATTCTGTGGAGGTATGGATTTATATGCTTATATATGCTGAGGTGGAAATAAATGTAATTATTCTCCTAAAAAATATATTCCCTCCGTCTCATAATAACTGAATCATTTCATTTTCAATACAATATTAATTACTTTTTTTCATTTATAACTCTAATCAATATTATTTTTATTATTTTCAATTCAATATATTCCACTTTACATTTATGATAGAGGAGAATGCATCAATACTTAACAAGTGCACTTAAAACTATTTTTCTTTCTCTTTCATTTATACATTTTTCTTAATACGTGTCAAATGAGCTTTTGGCTCATTTAATCCGGAACGAAGGGAGTAATTATTTTAATTTTCTTTTAAATATGTTCGGAGTTTTGTTTTTTTAGATGAGATGTTTTATTGTAAAAAAATACTTTATCTGCTTTGAATTATAAGCAACATTATAATTTTTTTTTTAATGATTGATATATTTGGTCTAATATTATAAATTAAACACATTAATTAGTTAGTGAATTTAAAAAGTGATTTTTTTACTTATAATTGAAACATGAGGGAGTGTGTACTTAGTTAAAAAAAAAAAATCAATTGTCTCTTTTTTTTAGGGATTAATCAATTGTCTTTTATTAAGTGATATAGTTGACTATTTTATAGATGTCAATGCATAATTTTTATCTTTAATATCATTAATTATTTATCAAAAAAAATCATAAAAAAGTTGTTATATTTAAAATTTTATATAGACAAATCCAACAGTATCTTATATTCTATTATTTGTATGTATATATATTTATAGAAACATATGATGGTCAAATTAATTCAATTAATATGGGACATAGGGAAAAATATAGAACTAATTATTTTATGTAAATCAAAATTATTAGGTTAATATAGTTCATCAAATAAAAAATGTATTCACGTTATGTGTGGAATATGATTTATTTGAATAACCAACCCTAAATTAAGTGGTAAGGGACTTTGATTTCTTAAATAAATGATCATAGATTTTATTTCTAACTTTTCTATACATAGAAAATATAATTGAAAGAGAAAAATTCACCTTATATGTCTCATAGATTTCTAACGGAACTTCGTCACTCTTAAAACAACGGTAAAAACTTTGAACCAATAATATATTACAATAAAACTTATTTGAATAATGATTCTGTAACGCCCGTATTAAAAGTGTCTAGAATACTTAATACGTTCGTTAAAACTGATACTGGATACATTAATCATACAATACAGAAAACGACATAAGTCGGGATTCAGATACAAGAGTCATATATTACATTATTTAAGCATGTTCAGTCTAATGAAACGAGTACAACAAGTCTCATCACGATACATATAGCTACAATAACATAATAAAAGCTAGACAACACAAGCTTGGATCCATAAGCACGATCAGTCCAAAGCCTTCTCCTTGCCCTTGCCTCGAACAACCTGTGAACCTGAACGAAGAAGGAGTGGGATGAGACATAATGCCTCAGTGAGTTCTGCCTAGAACCTAAGCTATGGGTAACCGCGGGGAGAACCTATGGTTACCCTGTGTCTACAATACAACCTGACGGTTGATTATACGTGTGTGGGCCTGTTTACCTAGACGGTCGTGCATACTAGAGTCCGTCATAGGTTCCTTCTTAACTTGTCATAAGGTCTCGACTTATATCATATGTGTCACGGCGGTCGAGGGGACCTAGAACCGCTACGCCAAGAGACGCTAAACGCATCGAGGCCTAACAAAGCATATTCGTGACACAAACCTAGACCGGACGATCGGGGAAGACCTAAGGTCGTCAACGGTATAATTTCATAGCTTTCTCTATTCACATATCCTGTAGGTATCTAACAAGATATTCTAATCATACATAGTCATATCATATCATAAGCAATTCATATAAGGGTGTGACATATAATTATCTTGGTTCGTTTTACGGAGTGTATCGGGTGGAGTAACCCTGAGTACAATCCCATACATGGCCGATGAAATCCTAGCTAAGGTACATCGGACTCCCTCAGTGACGTGCGGGCCCACCTTGCGGAGCTTATCCCGCTCTCCTGGCGAGAACCTCTCGAGATCCCAACCTTGCGTGGATCGCAAGAGACACGACACCTACATCTTAATTAATATTTTAAACGTTCATGAAAGCATAACATAATCATAATAGGTTAATATCTAACGTGCCTTAGAGACACACCAAGCTATTCTAACCCATCAGTAGACGGGGCTCTATGTATCCGTATACCAATTATAGTCTCTACCCAGCATAATCGTGTAATCTCTCGGAAGCCGTGGTTCGTTGAATTAGTGAGGTTACGCATGCAATCTTATTAAGATTTTGTACTATAGGAGTGTACATTATCGACTTGCTATCGAAGGTCTTTGACACCATCATTTTCATTTGGTAAAGGTTCGTAAAAACGGTTCCGGACAGCACTTAGGCCACAAAGGAAATATTTTCAAACATGCTGTCAAAATGTAGCACGCTTAAGCGTGCAGTAAGCGTGCTGGTCGCTTACCAGTACGCTTAAGCGTACTGTAAGCGTGTAGGTGGTCTGAGACACTGCCTATAGCACGCTTGAGCGTGCATTCATCAGTTCAGAAGTGCAGAAATCGCATTTTTGGTGCCAAGGACCCAAATTCAAGTCTCTAATGTTCAAGATGCACCCATAGTACCTGAAAAATAGTTTAGAAACATTGCATGGCAACAGATTACACAAACTCAACAGAATCATAGCAAAAACCATGGCATTTACCCTAGGTTTATCAATTTTCTAACTAACCAACTCTCACAAGATTCAACATGATCCAGGGGTGATTTGCTAGCTAAGGAACTCACTTGAAGGTACAAAAATGACATGCACACACAGACACTAAAAGCTTGCTTGATCCACTCCAAGGATGAGGAGGAAGAAACTTGGATGAGTGAGAGCTAGCTTGCCATCTATAACCTTAACCAAAGCCTTTAACATGCAACATGATCTTTCTCTAGCTTGGAAGGATTGAATGAGGATGAGAGGAGAAGAGAGCTGAGCTTAAGAGTGTGAGGGAGAGAGGACAGATTTTTGTCCTTGCTTAAGAGAGAAAAAGAGTAATTCCAAATGAAGGTTTTGGGTCCAAACCCACTTAAATAGCCCCTACGTGCAATTACCAACATGCCCCTCGGCCTAAACGCGCATAAGACGAGCCACCGGATAAAACATCTTGAACTAAAACGCGGAGTATTACAGATTCTATATTGGATTTTGTAATACGGTTTATAATATGTTCAAGTTTGAGTTTAAATGTTATGAAAATCGGTGTAAAATGTTTTATATGGTCAACATGTCACAACGAAACATATGTATAGCTTCAACAACAACTGATAATATTAAAATTTAACATGATTAGTATGATATAACAAATATACCAACAAAGAGTAAATCTAATCATAAGAATTAAAATCTCACTTGATAGAGGTGCTCACACTTATTGTTCAATGCGACTCTCTTTGTAAGTTGGTAGCCCCTTACAAATTGCAATATTTATTCTTACAATATCAACCTTCATAACTATTTTAAAAGTTAAATACTAAAAAATCAAAAGCTAATAAGTGTGAGAGAAAGTTTCCTCAAAATAAATTATGTCACCTCAATTTAACTTAAACTTTAAAATTGTGGTTAATTGTGTTTGTTTGATAGTTGATGAATAAAACAAACTTGAGGTCGTACCCAAAGTCCGTCGAGGTTGGACTATAGCACAAGACCTCAAAATTTTGAGGATCTCAAAATATAAAAATATTAGTAATATATATTCAATACTCACACATCATTAGAGTTGTTGCCATGTTTGTGTGACCTCAAAATTTTGAGGATCTCAAAATATAAAAATATTAGTAATATATATTCAATACTCACACATCATTAGAGTTGTTGCCATGTTTGTGTGCGTCGGAACTTGAGATTGAGTTATGGGAGTTTAATCGGGTTCCCCTTGGTATCAAGGCATGTACTCTTTAACCATTGTGATAACAATCATAATGTTTCTTTAATTGAATATTAATTATATTTAATAGTTATGATCAGTAAATCTCAAATTTTGAGGCTTCCAACATGTTTAATGCCATAAATTTTTACATAGGACTTGAACCAGAGCCTTCAAAATATTTTAGAAGGCCTTGACTCTTTCTTGGAGTTCCTGACTAGGTTAATGCCCATTCCATCTAGACTCAATTTCGATCTAGGACAAGAAAAGCAGGCGAGATCATATGATGGACACTGGATAATAGTCCTAACAAACAGATCATACCATCAAGTCCAGATCCAACGTCAGAAGACCACCTAGATGATTACACATGCCCCTCAGGGACAATTGTCCAGGTGAAGGCTTGACAGTCAAACACCATTTATCCTTTGTATATACCAATGCTTAACATTGGATCAAGTAACACACTTCTTACCATATTTTAGCCCCAATTTCTTTTTAGCCCTTGGTAACTTGGGTGTCGGACACGTGCAGGTACACCACCCCCATAAAGTGTACAATTTAGCTACCCTCGTGTAATTTCCCAAACTTTTACAATACCATCATGTGAGCTGTAATAGTTGAAAAAATAATTGCGCAAAGTCTAAAAGTAAGCTTTCTGAAATTCAAATACAAAGCATGAGTTAATAAATGGAAATTAGCATAAAGGAGTTTTTCTTTCATCCAAGGGGGATTGGGGAATAATTTTCCATAACCATAAAAAGTTGATTAAAATTCAAAAGCTAAATGAAATGTCTTTTGTAAACTTTAATGAAAACACGTCTCATTGAGAACTTAATATAGCATTGAAGTTACTGAATAATATCCCAATTCATGCAATATAAAAATGAGTAATACACAAACTTGACTATAAACATCAGAACAAATGGAATAAAAGAGGGAGAGAATACCTTGTATAAATCACACCATCTCCTCCCCATTTAACACATGTTACTGACTTTGTATGGCTATTGAGACATATAAATTTCTTTAAAGAAATATCCCATATGTGTGCAATCTTATCTTTGCTGGCACTTACAAAGCGACGACAAGGAGCATAAAGGTGAACATGTTCCCAAGAGATGCTTGTAATCCATTTCTTCATTTGCTTGAGGTCCTACATTTAGAATACTTCAAATTTAGTTTTCCAAGAAACATCATCACAATACAATACTCTTTTAAATAACACCTGTTATCAACGTAAATACTTTATCTACCCAAAAAAATAGTTCATCTAAAATATTTCCATGACACATGTATTTTCCTAGGGAACACGGAATAATGTATGGTGTTTTTTTCATCTTATTTTGGAGTGGCAGAGAACATACAGGATGAACAAGACTTGTGTACCTTTTCTAACTAAAACATAATGAAAAACAGGTGAGCAAAAAAGCAATAGAGGCCGAAGAATGAAGTATAAAGAATAGTGCAACAGACAACAATTTGTGCATCCTTCTTAAGCACCGCTCTATCCATTACTCATTCATAAAAAGCTAACAATCTGACATCTTCAAGGACAGTTTTGTGTGACTCTCAATTAGTAAAGAGAAACAAATAAATCATGTAGATGAGAAAACTGTTGTGATAATCACAAACTTATACATAAGCACGTAGAGTATATGGCAGTCTATAGTAAGAGTTATAGAGAAGTGATCCATTTGTTTCACAACAAAAAAGTGAAAACTCTATATCCATACATTATCATGAAAGTTCAAATGCATAGATGCACTCCCATTCCCATTTATTCTACATCTCTATAAAATTCCATGTCCAATTATCGAAAGAAAATTAGAAGGATGTGATTGTGAGAACACGAAACATAGATGACAGAGTAATTCACAATAAAGTCTAAACTCTTATGTCCAAATTGGATGAGAAAATATACTCACTCAAGTAAAACCAAAAATGGCATTTCACCATTTTTACCTCTTATTCAAATAACTATGGAGATGAAAACCCTAATTTAGAGAATGGTCTTGAATAGAAAATAGCAACAGGCGAATTATGTTAGGTAACAAAGTAAAACAATCTATGAAATGCATCTATATACATTCCCAACCCAAATATCATCCCAAAATCCAAAACCCACTTACTTTGGTGGCAGGGAAAAAGAAAAAAGTGAAACGAGTTTTGTAATAGTAATTAGTATTGAATATTAAAGACTTTACTGTAAAATGATCTCCAAAAAATGTTCCATTGAGGTTTCTTAACTATAAAATATTATTAGAATAGAGAATTTTTAGCAACATTCACTCCCTTATTTGGTGAATTCCTTAAATTTTTACCTTTTTAGTGGCTTTCTTTTCAAATGCTCCCTTTTCAAATGCTCTTCGAGAGTTGCGACCTCTTTTTCTTTTTTTCGAAAAAAAGAGAGGACTTAACTATTTTACTTTCGGCCTGCATAAAAATGTCTAACAACGAATATGTTACAGAACCTTTGCAAGCAAACAACGGAGTCTGAGTGTTAATGTCCAAAAAACGAACAGTTGCATCGCCAAAACCACTTGCCAGGTCTTTTCCATCAGGATTGAAGGCAACAGTTAGCACAACCTTGGAATCACAAGAAATAGTCGCTGAACAATGATGGACAAAACGAATTCAAAAAATAGCTTGAGGTTAGCAGAATATAGGCAAGGCCTTCTCCACCGAAACTGCAATAAAGTAAAAAAAGTTACATTAGTACATTAGCAACAAATCAACAAACCAATGAACATAAAATGATCAAGGCAGATTTTAGAAGAGCTTATTTGAGCATACGAAGATAGCCAGTGAAAATAATTTGTCCTCCTATGAGTCCTTTCAACAAGCTTATGAAAATATGCACACTCAAGGATTTTCTAAAACCTCTGTCAGTAAGAGCCCCATTTGTTACGACTTTTTTTTTTGTTGATAAAAAACTCACCTTTCAAAACAAAATAATCACTTTTAGAAGTTTTGATCTGTCTGTTACAAATTTGTTGAAAAAATGAAAATCTAAAAGAAATATAAAAACTGCTTCAAATAAGAAATCATCTCAAGTAGTTTATCCAAAAATCGTTATTTATAACTGATTTCATTGGGGTAAACAAACAGAAAAGAATGCATGCTTTTTTTAAAATCTCTAAATTATTGAATATCAAAATCATTTTTATATAATCCCTAACAAACATGTCCTAAATTTTTATCATAAAATATACTATAGAAAATAAGATAATTAGGTTAATCACAAGTAGGAATAAGATACTAAGTTAATCAAAATCCTGTTATAAAATAAGATACTTCTAAACCTTTGAAAACATCAATTAAGTTAGATTGAACTTGGTTTTGTGAATCGTATCTTAAACTTTTGAAAATGGTTCAAGAACATGAGATTTTCCAAAAACTCGTTTTCTCAAGGTAAAAGGGTAGGATTGAGGTTGTTTACTCAAGTTATGATTTATAATAGTTTTTTGGATGGGAATCATGAACTTTAGCTTGGTTTTGCTTTGAAATCTTGAATTCTTTGAAAAACGGAAAAATGATACGAACTTTGTGAAACTTTGCGATTGATGTGAATTGGCCTATGAAACGTATATGTACATGCTACTGCACGCATATGTGACTTGTGTGTATACTTGGTTGAGGCACTTGAACTTGTTTACTTGAATTTTGGTGAAATGATCAAAAAATGCCAGTCTTTGCAAATATAGGTGAACCTTGTCAAAATAGGATTTTGTGGCCGGATAACTTACCACTTGCTTTATATTTATAATGATATGCTAGAATAGGAATGGGTTGATGATATTTAGGTGTTTATTTGGATGAATCTTGCGATGTGGTCAATTGGCCGTATTTCGTGAAGAATGTGATTTTGGAACGAAATGTTTTATAAGTTGATTGTTGTTGTTTAATTATGATGATGATGAATTATGTTGATGAATTCTTACATGCAATTGGCGGCGACTTTGATGGTGTATGCATGTATTGAAAAATGTTGATGTTGATTGTTGACGACTTGTTGTTGAACATATGCATTGATTGAGTCATATGTTCATGCATTCGTGATTTTGGTGTCAGATTGTATATCCATATTGGCGACGACTATAATACAGATGTATTTAAGGTGACCGGTACCACATGCATATATAGTCGTGTCTAGGCGCATTGCATAACTTGACAGGTGTCATAATTGCATACGTGCTCGGTGAATATTTGCATGTTGATTTATATACTTGTTGAATTGTATACTTGGTGAAGTTTGGTGAACCTACGAATATGTGGGAATGTGTAGTAGATATCTATATTCGCATACTTGTTGGATGTTAATGATGTTGAGTTGACTAATCAATTGAAATTAATTATATCATTCACTTTCATTTGATTATGTTTAATTATGAATTATGAACTAACCCCTAGTGGTCGTTTGGTTGACCACCTACCTTATTTGTATGGATGAGTAGACGGTGTGCATGACTAATACTTTGCTTTGCTTTGGTAAGCCATTTGAGGATAGCTTGGATGCTACCTCGTTTATCGCTTTTGGTGTCTTAGACTTTAGGGCTCTGATTAGGGGTCAGTCTTTATTGTTATCTTCTTATGTCTATTAGAGATTTTTGAGTCTATGTATTGGTGGTGACTTGAGTTGTATGATGACATGACTGCTTGGTGACTTATTTTATTATGGGTGATTGTTGAGATATTTTATCTACGTGTCGATGTTATGATGTTTTATTCCGCTGCGATGTTTTGAGAAAATTATTTATGCATGCTTGGTGATTTATTGAAGAAGTAACATCTAAATTTTTTATATGATTGTATCATTGGGGTAAGTTATCGCTTTTAGAGTTTAGGGAGTTACACAAGTCGTTTTCCTCCGAGTCTTGTATTTCCTTTTATTTTAATTTTATTGCTACTTTGCTTAAAATAATTACATAAAATATTCACATTAGACAATAACTATGATTTACATATATTTATATTGACATTGGTATAAAATAAATCAAAAGGAATAAGTTAAATATATAATTAACTAATAAAAAATCTTTTGGTTTAGAAATAAATATTTTTTTTTATTTTTTCATCAAGAATATTTGAAAAGATACATTATTTTAAGGTATTTTTTTTACAGAGATATTATTCGTTATCTAGTTGAATATTATTTCGTATATTGGTTTGAAACTATGTTAAATGACTTTCACTTAGTGTATCTCCAATGGGATATTTAAAAATGTTCCATAAAAAAATGACGTACTTTTTTTTTTATCCAATGAAGAAATCCAAGGTTCAAAATGAGTTGCATATGCTTTGTTGAAATATATTAATTTATATGATATGAAAAAGTTGACATAATTATTGTATGCAAATATAAAATAAAATGTTATTCTTTTTAATCATAGTTTAAAAAATATAGATATGATAACATGACAATGCCTTGCAAATGGAACACATGTGGAAACCTTTCTATGGTATGATTACATGAAATTTTGCAGTCCTATGTGAATAATCTATTGAATATGAGATCACGACATCTGTATTTGAAAGATTTCAACAATATTAATAATAAGATAACATATGAAATTAATTATCCATTATCAACATAATTTTGTGTTAGTCTCACAGTTTCTCAACGACTTCACTTTCACCATAACCCACTTGCTCATTGTCTCTTTTTTTCAGAGAGATGTCTAGTTGTTTCCTAACTAAGTTCAGGATCCTTCTCACGCGTTGAGTTTGTAGTTATCATTTGACAAGAGGAATCACTATTCCCATACACTTATATTTATATTAAAATTATTATAAAATAAATCAAAAGGCATAAGTTAAATTTATGATGAAATAATCAAATATCTACTAGTTTAGAGCTACATATTGTTGATTTCTAAGTAAGAATAATTGAAAAGATGCAATTTTTTGAGATACTTTCTTATATCACCCATTATATAAAAAAAATTAAAGTCGTCATCTAAACAAATGATTTCATCTACAATTGTATCAAGATCTTCGAGCATTCATTTTGTTATTGAGGCATTCTACATGTCATTTTAAATGGATCTTGGGAGGAAAATAACCCTATTGAGTTGGGGATACACACCCGAAAGTGGATTTTTAGATATGAGATTCTTCATTACATTCTTCTGAAAATCATGGGATACACTAATTTTCCTCTTTTCCAACCATTGGAATCTCTCCTCTTTACTCCATGGGAAAAGGTCAAACTCACAAGGGAATGGTGATTCTCCATATCAAATGATAACTACAAACACAAAGTTTATGATAAAGCTAAAACTTAGTCAGGTAACAGCTGAACATCTATTTGGAACAAGAGGCAATGAGCAAGCAAATTATGAAATTGAAGTCGATGAGAAAAGCGGGTAGATTGGGCCTATGAAGAGTTACATTTTAATTCTAAAATTAAATATATGGATAGTGGATAAGTAATTTCCCTTTACGTTATCTCGTAATTTTTCTATTCTGCATAAATACAAAAGTTGCGATTTAAGATCCAATAGCTTATTCACATAAGACTGTCCCAAATCCTATAATCACTGTGAAAGAAACTAGTGAAGTTGATCATTAGATGATGAATCTAGATGGAGAAAATATGGGCAAAAAGGTCTCAAAGGTAAATCTAATCCTAGCTTTATGTTGTTTCTTCTTCACTCTTTAATTTCACCTCTTGAATTATCCATGAATAATATTGTTGCCTTTGTGGCCAAATATGCAATGGAATGGTGAAACTCAAATAGTCGAGAGAAAAAATGACCATAAAGAAAAATATTAAATTCGTGGATAATTCAATAGGCGAACATAAAGAGTTCGGAGAAACAACATAAATCTTTGATAAAGTTTCACTTCGAGATCTTTCTGCCTATATTTTCCCCATCTAAAACCACCGTCTAATATAAACTTCACTTGTTGTTTTCACGATGATTATAGGCTATGTGACAGTCCTATATGAGTAAATTATTTGATCTTAGTTTGCGACTCCTTCAATTTTACAGAATTACAACAATAACAAGATAACATGGAGGAATTAATCATCAACTATAAATATGTTTACTTTTATAATAAAAACATACCTCCTTTTGGTACGAATCACATTCCTTTTCTTATTGACTTGAATTTCAACATCACCTACTTCCTCATTGTCTCTAGTTCTAGAGAGATGTTCAGTTGTTGCTTGACTAAGTTCTGGATCCGTCTTACACGTTTAGTTTGTATATCATTTGACATGGTTGATCACAATTCCATTGCATGTTTGAATTTCTATTGCCTGACTAAGTTCTTATATATATATATATATATATATATATATATATATATATATATATATATAAAATATGAATAAGTTGGGTCAAATGGATTTGGGTCAAATATTAGACCAAATTTATTAACTTTTGTTAACTCAATTTTTATTTTTTTTATTGTTGAGTCAAATATATTTAACAAAATTGTTGACCAACTACATTAATTTTTGTGGACTCAACTTTTTTTTATATGTTGAATAATGTTTAATGATTATGTAATACATTTTAAATTCATTTAAAATAAATTCATTTAAAAAATATATGAATACAAATATAATATATTTTTTGTCATTTAATTATATTAAATTAAATAATTAGGTGAAATAAAATTTAAATGCATTCATATAATAATAACCACATAAATTAACTATATTTGTCATTTTGCTTTTTTTTTTTTTGCAATTTGGTTTAATGCCAATACTTGGGTTCATCGGATTGTCCTGGATGAAGATGAAGTTGCTCTTAGTTATAAGTTTGTTTTGATGATGTTAATTATCTAGGTTCATTTGATGATGTTTTTATGTTGATTAGTTTTAGCTTAGAAACTTGTTAATGCACCTAGTAATCTTTGCCTCATTGTGTCATGTGATCCCTAGTTGTCAAATGTTTTGTTGTGTATAGAAATCTACATCTTCGGTGGTCAAAACCTTGTTTCTAGATGTTTGATTCGATTCAAAATAGTTTGAATTGTATCAAGGAATGTTTCTGCCTTTGTTTCTTATTGATCTTGAGCTTTGATTTGAATCATGATTCCTTGATTCGTATCATTCAATGTCTCTAGTCTTGGTTTTTACCTCTTTGAATTGTCACAAATATTCCTGATTCGTATCAATCTTCATAGCTTCAACTTTTTCTTGCCTGAATGAATCGTATCAAATTTTCTTGATTCGTATCAATCTTCATCTGGAAATTCTTGATTCGTGTCAAATATTTTTGATTCATATCAAATTTTGATAGCATCAGTTTTCCCTTTATCACATGTTTGAATCGAATCAGACTTTTACTAAATCGATTCACAACGTTATTTTTGCCTAAAATCTTGCACATATCAGTCCTCCCTATTATATCAATATCCATACTCCACCCAAACTACTGAATCATTTACATTTATTCTCTACAAAGTCTCCAAACCTCACTGTCCATTTGTTCTTGAGATTAAACACTTTTTCTAAGAATCATTGTGGTCTTTTGAGTCATATATTGCTAGGGTGCTATAGGGATTGTAAGTTGATTGATTTCATGGATATTGATTGGAAATCAAGGATCTAAAGTGAATTGAGTAATTTCATTCCACCTCCAAAAGTATTTGGGGTTCTTTCTAAAGTTCTTAAGTTGAAGGGGATCCAACCATCGGACGGAGCAAAGAAGAGTTCGTGTGAAAAACTCCAAAGATTGCACGGGTGATTGAGGATTCAAAGACTTCAAGTAAAAAAAGATAAAATGATACATTAGTATAAAGTAAAAAAAGATACATTGGTACATTAGCAACAAATCAACAAACTAATGAACATAAAATGATCAAGGCAGATTTTGGAAGAGCTTATTTGAGCATACGAAGATAGCCAGTGAATATAATTTGTCCTCCTATGAGTCCTTTCAACAAGCTTATGAAATAAGTGCACTCAAGGAATATTTTCTAAAACTTATGTCACTAAGAGCCCTATTTGTTACGACTTATTTTTTTGTTGAGAAAAAAATCACTTTTTAAAACAAAATAATAACTTTTAGAAGTTTTCGTCCGTCTGTTACAAATTTGTTGGAAAAAAAAGAGAATTTAAAAGAAATATAAAAACTGCTTCAAATAAGAAACCATCTTAGGTAGTTTATCCAAAAATCATTATTTATAACTGATTTCATTGGGATAAACAAACAGAAAACAACACATGCTTTTTTAAAAATCTCTAAATTATTGAATATCAAAATCATCTTTATATAATCCCTATCAAACATGTCTATGATTTCGGGACTTTGTAATGTTTTTTATATATGAGTCTTTAATTCTAGTTTTCCCGAAACATAACAATTTTAGGGGGGTTTTGAAGTAACTCACGAAAAAGTCATGCAAATCGGCAATTCAAGAACAACCGAAGAATTGTGAAGATTCAAGAGACAAGAATGAAGATCCAAGAGGCCTCAGAAGACTTACAAATGAGAGGAATTATGTTCCCAAAGTACCGACGCAAGTTATCTGTCTAGGAAGTAAGTGATTATTAATTAGCCAAAAATACCATATGAATTGTTGACCCTCGACGTAGGTACCTAGTGGCTAGAACCCATTGGGTCGTGTGGTGCATTACCGAAGATAGGAATTAACTGGTTAGTAACTAGGGAAACAAGCACCTAGCTGTCTGAATTAAACCTATAACCTATAGTAAGACCATTCTCTTGAAACCCTTAGTAAGGTAGACGTAGATTAGGGCTGCCCGTTTGTAGAACTACTAAGTAAGCTTAGAGAGAGTGTGCTATGAGTGTCCTAAGATTTATAGATGGGCACACCTAAAGAAACCTTGGCCTTCATTGCCTTGGGAAACACTAGAAAGCCAATTTAAGTTTATGTCTCAATTACCATTGAATTAGCAAGACCCCGCACATAAGGATCACCGTGTGATCAACATGTGCAGTTAGCCATCAAAGGGAAAGGCCTAATTAGGTACCCAGTGGCTAAAACCCATTGGGTCAGGTGGTGCCCTACCTATTTAGGAAACTCCGAACGACCTTATCACTTTTATAGTCACCAAAAGATAAATAAACGCGACATTTAAATTACGTATTATCCAGCAACTAATATACAGAGGAGATTCGAAGAATCCTAACCACTGCTAACTTTTCTGCAACCAAAACAGGTAAATTTGCTTTGTTGCAAACAAATAAAAATTGCAACTTTCATTTATACCGTCAAAACTTACAAAAATAAGTAACTAGAATTGTTCGGACGAAAAGACAATCCCTGTGGATATGTTACTCTACTTATCTCTTTATTACTTGATGAAAACGACTGATACACTTGCCATTTTGCAATTACGCTAATCCGACGCATCACATCACTAACATTTATTTTCCTTCAAGTAGGTTTCAAGTGTAACAAGTAGCTCCTGGTCTGATATATAGAAAGAATATGGAAATTTATCATCCTAAAATCAAACACACACTTAATCAAAACTAAAGAAACAAATATAAATAAAAATAAACTTGAGAATTGAATTTACATTGTTAAGAAGCTAATTGACAATCTGATGAAGTTGTTTTGGACCAACGTTTTGAGGAAGGTACATGGGTGATCCCAAAGGAATACCGTCAGTGTTAGTCAAAAGACATAACATGTTGTTTGTTGTCTCCACCTCCATTTTCGACTTCCAAATATGGGTAGAAGGGAGAAGGAGTTTGGGTGCTGGCGGCGTTGAAGAGGAGAGTGAGTGAGTGTATGATCAAAATTAGGAATGACGACGATCATAACGGTTTTAGTAGGGTACATTCCTTTTTAAACATTCTACTCTATTTTTTACAAATTAAAATCAAAATTAGTTAGATTTATAGGGATAAAAAATTTATTTAACCCTATAAATTCTTTATGTAGTGGTTTCCTTTTTACATATTTTATTTTAGGTTTCATAATTTTTTTAGTCCAAACTGTTGTTAGCCTACAATTTCGACATGCTCAATTAATGCAGTCAATGAAAGTTGACTTTTGTTCTTTCAAGAATTAAAAATGTTATCTCTAGTATGAAGATTTCGACATGGTCTGGGATTTAGCATTTAGAAGAGTTCAAGAGCTTTGAAGTTCGACAAGAGGTAATTCAGAGAGAAGATTGGTCGAAGCCAAACAATTGTTGTCGAAGGGGAAATAATTCAAATTCAAAAGCAACAGTCGTTTATTGAGACGTGGGGGAGAGGTAATTTTCGATTGAAGAAGTGCAGCTCGTGGCAGTTTAGTTTTTTGCGGTTATTTCTTCTATTTATACCACAACGATGCGCTACGGTAACTCTATTCTTATTGGACCTCAAAACTCTTGTCACTTAATTCTAAAAAGTTATTACACACTTAACTCTATTAAGCATCTCATTATTTTACCATCTGAAAACAATTATCACTAGTTAGTTCTAACTTAGTAAAAATAATTATTCACTTCAAAACACTAAATGGCCAAAATAGAAGAAATTACTAATTTGCCCTTACTCACCAAATGACCAAAATATCATTAGTCTTAAAAATGACTAAAATACCATTCTAGGTTAAAAATTCGCTAATTCCAATACAAATACACAAACAAGCAATTAAGCACACATAAATAATAAAGAAAATAATCCTAGCGAAAAATAGGTTGTTACATTCAACGCTGTTGTAGCGCGAGTGTCGGTTGCAGTACCGAGGATATAGTCGTCTTCCTCAAGATTCACCGGCTCGAGAATCGGAACCGTTCGATTTTGGAGAATTTGAATCGTTGAAAACGGTGCTTGAGAGGTGGAGGAACGGCTCGCGGTGGTTCTCCTGTGGGTTCCAGTCATTACTTCGAAGAAAGGAGTAGTAACTGTTAAATGTTGGTGGAGGAACGTCTAACTAAAAGCGGTTACGGCAGAGATGCACGTAACAGAAAACGGTTACAATGGAGGATCGTTGGACCGTGGCGGTTAGCAAACGATCCCCTCCTTCTAGCGCCAAATGAGTTGTACGGTGAGAACGATTGAGTGACGACGGCGGAAGAGAATGCTCTCGTGTGACGACAATGACTTCCGGCATGGCGACGACGAGTCTTCACGGTGGAACGAAAGGTGCCTGCAGGCACGTTAGCACTCCGACGCTCAAGTCAGTAATGGAACTGAGAAAGAGTTTGTAAGAAGTGTTGTGGAAAATGATGTGTACCTTGAGGGTGAAACAAGTTCACCCTTATATAGGCCCGTGTTAGTCATAACCGTCTCGGAGTTGTGCGACGTGTGATTAGGGACGAAGTAGGACAAGTGTAGGGTGATCTTTGCGCGAGGGCGCGCTCTTGTGTGACATGGTGTACGTAAGTTGGCGTGCTCCTTTAAGTGAGGAGCCTTAAGGCGGTGCAAGTTTGGCCACATATCATCGTGTGGTTTGTCTTATGACTGGTCAAGAACAATTAGATTGACCATTTTGATTAAATTATTTTCCTTTTTGATATTATTTTGTTTATGTTTGTCTAACACAGACCTTGTCATGGATCATCATATTAATAAATTTTGATAAAATATTATTTTTATTATTCTCTTTTTATATATTCTAAAATTATTATTTTTAATTAGAAGTGATAAAAGATAAAAGTCAAATTTTCAGCATGATTTTTATAATATAATAATAAACGGTAACAAAATATTACTCCCATCGTTTCAAAATAAATGTTGTTTAAGGTATTTACACACATATTAATAAATGCATTAATTAAAAGAAAGAGAAATTTTATTTTACCAAATTATCCTAATCAACTATTGGTTTATTTTTCATTAAAGGAAAAAAAAATACTTTGGAAGTAGTGTATATAGCATTAATTGAAGGGTACAATTGAAAAGTAAAAGTTATTATTGCATTGAAAACTGAAAGTGAGATTCATTTTAAAACAAATATTTTTAGTTAAAACCACACTCATTTTAAAATATAGAGAGTGCAAATTTATCCAATATAAACTATTGTTATTATTAGTTACTAGTTTGTTGGGTTTAGTGGTTTACGAAACAAGACCTATAAGACCCATAGTATACTCTGTAACCTACCAAAACAAGTAGAAGAGGCAACGACTAGAACTAGAAACTAGTTACAGAGGTAATCATATTTCACAATTTTATTACTATTATATATATTTTCGTTCACTTTTTAGGAGGGTTACAGTGACCAATGTAGTCAAAAACGAGGGCCGGGTTGTAGGATCGTCCTATCCTACGTGCCACAATGATGTCGGCAAGCTCCTCTTGATTTCGTAAAATGCTGATAAGTGGTGTGTCTATTATATGAAATAATGTTGTGCTATTTATAATTATTGATCACGAGTCTTTAAACTAATGACATCTTGATTCACTTATGTACTTATTCAAACCTCAATTGAACAACTATGAGTTCAAGGCTTCTTATTGGTACAATATAATGAATAAGTGACAAATGATATTAAGAAATAACTCAATTGCAAAATTTGACATGACGGAGCTGGACCGAGACTCAATGGAATAATAAGTGAGAAAATTTGCTTACAATTCAATTCTTGTACTCTTCCTTTGGCTTGTTACTCATGTAATATGTATTTTGTGAATGGAAGTTTTGGTATTCTTTGTGTCTTTGATTTCAAAAATATGCAGTTTCACTAGGAAAGTGATGGAACATAAAATTTCAACTTTTTCTACCCCATAAACTGAGAAACATTTGTTTACTATGATGTTTTAAGTAATGGTACTAACATCACTGAAGCATAATTCAAATTTTCCAAAGACACTATAATGAAAATTTGCAACAAGTCAAATAGGATGGATTTGTTTCTTAAATGTTCATGACTGCATAATCACCTAGCAGGTTGTTTCTGTAGGATTTGTTCTGTTCTGTTCTTTCTCTCAGCAAAGCTTGACAGGAGGGAGGCATAAGATTGGTAGGTCCATCTTACTAAGGAAATCAGAAAAATTCGTTCTAATTAATTATGACGAGTAGATTGAGTTTACGAGAAAATAACGTTTGATCACAATATTTTTTCTCTTGTGTGGAGTGCCATTAAATACAATTAGATTGAGATCCTACAAAATTCTTCCTGCAGGTTGCTAACAAATGGTAAAAATATTAACTTTTGGTTAGATAAAAAAATGTAGGACAGAAAATAAACATTTGACCAACGAAACTAACCTTCGATACTCAATCGGCACTGCAGTACTGTGTTTCCCTCAGTACTGTTAAAGCTCAAAAAAGCTACTGTAGTTTAAACTTTAAAACTTCACTGTACACTTTGGATGAGAGTAGAGCTAAAAAAGTTTGACAGATGAATTTATTATTGAAGATTAAGATTATGTATTTCTCATGAATATACTGTTATGAGTTTCAGAAAACTCTAGGTACCGAGTTTTTTGACTAAATTGAACCATTTATCTTTTTAACTCATTTAAACCATTTATGAGACTTTGTGCTTGCATTTCTGAAACCAAAGTAAAATAAAATCATGTTGTCTATAAAACTGATTGGGAGTTTGAATAACTTGACTCAATTTAGAGACGAGACTTTGATGGATAAACTTAAATCTGTTACCATATTTTTCCAGGCCATGCTAGTTTAAAACCAAAAAGAATTGACCCTT
>Ga0228711_1002627_pt1 | contig 27758 bp, 18 predicted proteins | sample MedpolnodulmetaG_2_FD_177996 | JGI IMG/M metagenome (GOLD analysis project Ga0228711, IMG submission 177996) | Root nodule microbial communities from Medicago polymorpha collected in Santa Monica, California, United States - brown nodules | ecosystem: Host-associated > Plants > Roots > Nodule... | reverse complement strand
GTAGCATTGCCAAATGAAAATTTGAAAAAAATTCTAAGTGTTGGGCGGCAGTTAACAGCCGCTGAAGGTCGTGTCAGAACAAAAAAAAAACAGCAAAATCAATCAAATGTAAACGAGTTAAAACTTGCAATAACTTTTTTTTGATGCATATTGTGTGTAGAAACGTCCTAGCAATCGATCATCAATGATTTGGAACCAAGATTTTGACAAATAATTTTTGAAATGGGGATTTTTTGAGGAGTGGTAATATGAGGTAAGGTGATGAGTGAATAAGAGGGAGGGGTTTTCTGGTTTTGGGGGGAAAAAGTAACAACAGTTAACTATCGCTGGCACCAGCGGCAGTTAACTGCTGCCGGTTAGCCCAATGGTAGTTAACTACCGTTGGGGGCTTTAAGGTAATTTTCTTGTGTGAATATGACGTTTTTGAAGTCAGAAGAGCAATTTTCAATAATTAATGTTGCTAAAAGTAAGTTCTATACAGGCTCTATATTTCCTTATCTAGTTTAGAACTCCAAATCTTTCTCTAGTTTAAGTTATTTAAGTTACTATCATTATTTAAGAGTTGTGCAATGTTGTGATTAATTCACACCGCGACAACCACAATCCGTATCACAACATCCGTAACGGCCAAAATCGCGAAATTATATACGCGACCGCAACCTTGACCGCGACCATTATTTAAAACCTTGCTTGTGGCCTGAGTAAATTAACGTGATGATTAAGAATTGAGATTGGTTATCCTCCATTTAATGTCTATTTATGAGAGAGACAAACACATGTAATAGCTTTGTGGGATCCACTTAGGCCAACTCCAACAACAGTCATTCACATGCGTTCACTAGTGTGTAGTTTCAAAGAATGTTTTTTTTTTGCATTGGAGTCCGCCATGCTGGCGTTCTCGTATCGTTAGGAAGTAACGGTCCTTGGAGGGGGTAAATCAATATTTTAATAAAAAAAAGCAAAAAAATAATCGTATATGGTCCTTTGGTTAGCGTTCTGAATATTTGTTGTGGGAGCAAAACTTTAACGGGTTGTTTGAAGATTAGGCGACTAATGGGACCCACAAAGAACCAATGTATGGAGTTTACCGCAGGAGCTGCTCTTAATAGTTAAGTTATCACATGCATCTATCTCTCTCATAAATGAACACTAAATGAAGAAAACTAAATGAAGGAAAGTCAAACTCTATTTGGAGTGGTGATGTGGCTCAACACAAAATTCGTACTGTGGCCTGGAGTAAAGTCTGTAAACCTAAAGATGAAGGGGGTTTGGATGTGTAGAATCCCTTTCTTGTGAATTAAGCTTCCCTTCTTCATCTTTGTTAGAAACTCATGACTTTAGATGAACAGTAGTCTATGATGTGCAAGGCCAGGGGCGGACCTGGACTAGGCCTGGTGTGGCAAGTGCCACACCAGTTCAGGCCCAATTATTATTATTATTATTATTATTATTATTATTATTATTATTATTATTATTATTATTTTAAATTTTATATTATATAAATCAATCTTTTTAAATTAATCACATGTGTATGGTGTATTCTAGTGGTAAATATGTGCCTATTCAGGCGTGGGGAACTTGCGTTTGACTCTTTTTTTGCCCATTTTAACTTTTCAACCGGAGTACTTGACATAAAATCCAATAGTATGTAGCACTATACCAACAAATTTTTTATGAATAATTACTGTGAGTAATAATATATATAGACTAAAGAAATTCCCCCCTAAAAAAATTACTTCTGGCTCCATCATTGATGCAGACTTGCAAAAAATTATGCCTCATTGATTTTGTGAGGCCAGGTCCACCCTTGTGCAGGGCTATATTTTTCATAAAAGGAAAACCTATGATTTATCCTATATCCTCTTCTATTTGGTATGGTTTAAAATCTCAAGTTAATACACTTTCTTCAACAAGAGTTCCAAACTTCCAATCAAATAAGTTTCTAGAAGATACCAAGTATTATATTGGTTTATTTTTTTTGAAGAAGCTAATATAAATTTATTCAAAACGCAAAGAATCCTACAAGCACAAGGAATGCAAGACTAGGAATCTTAAAGTAGCAACATACAAAGGAAAAGTGTGCCGTATATATGCGGAACACACAAACAAACAACCATACCTCAAATACAAACTTCTACAAACAAACCAAAAACGCCCTCAAACTTCCACAAACAAACCAAAAACACCCTCTATTGAGGCCCCCGAAACCAATAAAAACTAAACACCGAAACCAAGAAGTCATCTCCAAAAACTAAAGTCTAAACACCCGCGCAATAGCAGAAACAAATCTTGTGTCAAACCGTTGTAAAACCCTTTCAAAATAACCATCAAACCTACCAAAAACCCGTGTAACCGCACCTTGCTTATCTTCTACAGTTGAGTGCAGTTAAGCACATGTAAACACCCAAAAAATCACCACCTAGAAAACACATACCACCCCATAAAATCACAATGAACTGATAGCCCAATTCTTGAAACAAGCAACAACGTCTAACATGTATTTGAAAACCCATCAACAACAAACCCATTGAAGAAAACCCACAAAAAGACATAACTACTACCAAAAACCACCACAAGCACCACCACAAAAAGCAGCATCAACACCACCACCAAAACTACCATTAACCACCACAAAAACCACCATTAATCCTCACCGAAAACCAGCACCAGCCACCACTAGCATCACCAATAAAAACTAACACCAGCCACCACGAGCATCACCACCAAAAACCACCACAAGCACCACCACAAAAAACCCAGTATCAACACCACCATGGAAACCACCATGAACCACCACAAACCAACACAACAAATAATCCATCAAAACCATAACAGATGATATGCAAACACAAATCATCACGTGACCGATCGATCACCACCTACGTTGCAAGCAAACAAAACCTACATCCACCGCCAAGAAAGAAAATAGATCTGGTATCAACCACCACATACCATAAAGCCAAACTTAAGCCATCGGAGTTGAACGACCAAAGAAATAGAGCCGCAACACATTTCATGACTCCACAAGAGGTCGACCGCCGGAACCACAACCAAAACCACCGCACATGACCATCGACAGATCTAGAGGTAGGTGGTGCGGAGGGTTTAAGTCGCTCGTCGCAACACCATTATATGACTTAAGTCTAATAATAAAATGGTTCGACTATGATTTAAAAAATTGGTGGCTACATGAATGTTTGGTTATCAGGCTTAGTTTCGTCAATTGCTTTTTTGGCTACAGTGATGAAATTTTGATTTGTATTACACAATTTGTGCTTAGAAGTATTTGTATTTTTGAAGTTCTTTTCGGTTTTTCTTTTAAAAAAGGAATTTGTGAGTACATGCTTTAAGGACATAAGCTATTTACAAAAAACATAAGTTATAATTTTGTCGGACTTGAGATCTCTAGATGACGGTTTTGAATGATTCTTAAGTGTAAGATCTTCATCAATAACATTCTTTTCCAACAAAGCGAAGTAATATAGAGTAAAATGTATGTGTATTTGGATCAATGTTATAAGTTAGTATTTATAACGTTGGTTTAGGGTTTTAGTTCTTGAACCTTTATCTAGATAACCATCCTCAAACGACAACAATGGGCTGTTTATGAGAAGAAATCATTGAATTCAAACTGAATGACCCAAATTGTCTCAAGACGCCATTACTTTGGTGCAAATTAAAGGATTTGTATAAGGTGGTTTATTTGGATCAAAAATTGCTCTTCTCCCATCAAGAATTGCTCATCCCCATCCAAACTGATGAAAATACCCTCAGCGTGAGTTAAGTCACGCAATTGTTAGACGCAACGTGACTTAACTAACGTTGCGTGACTTAAGTCACGCTGGTTACAGGTATGCGTGAGTTAACTCACGCTTGGATTAACACCTGCGTGAGTTAACTCACGCTGGGTCTGTGTTCACTAAAATAACATAAAAAACGCAATTTTCCCTAATTTTCTTCATTCTGTGATTCATTCATACATACATTCAGCCAATTGCATCCATTTTTTTCATCATTCATTCAATCATTCATTCACTCATGATTAAAATACACATAATAAAACCCAAAATTACGCAAAATGTCATAAAAAACGCAAAAGCACAAGTGTAAATATGTTACATCCGCTTGTTCAAAAAAAAAATATGTTACATCCATATCCGACAAAATGTCATAAAAACTACAAATATACAAAATTCATAAGATAAGACTCTTACTCCGGTGGACTATGACTCCTACTCCTCTTCCGCGGAGACGGCACCTCCTCCAGCACGCTATACTCGGATCAAATGATCTCAATAGTGTCGACAACGATAGGATTCAAATACACATCAAGAACCCCTGCAGCGCTGTCCACTATGGCTTTGATGTTCCGGTTGATCTGGAATGGGTCGGGAGGCTGTCTAGCCCATTGTATTAAGAGCTGTGTAGTCAGCAACAGCCGCAACGACGATCATAATAGGATAGGATACATTGTAGAACCATTTCATATACCCCACCGAATGCTTCCACACCTCGTCCTCCAGGACTGGATCACCCATCTTCTGCTGGCTAAGGACATGGACAACAAATTCCATGAAGGCCATAACCACATCCTCTGGCAGAAGCTCTGCAATCTTCGTAGGAGGTCTGGGAATGGCCTGAACATATCCATACTGCCTTAGAAACCACTCCGGCAAGTGACGACACATCCTGGCTTTATCGACCATGATCCATTCAGAGTACCATCATATGTCCTGAAAAGGCGTCAGTTCTCGCCGAGTCTTATTCGGCCTCCAGATGACATTATGATGCTCCATCAAATCAATTTGTTGGATATTTGTATTGGTTGCATTATTGCTAAAACAAATATCCTGGTTTGTGTTGTTGGAACCAATGTTCCAACATGTGCTTAGGCATCTATGTAAGATGTTGGACACGATGTTCCAACATCTTGGCACGGTTCAGTGTGCCTGGGTTCATGCCTATTTGTACGCGCGCCTTATCTTTAAAAGGAAACAATATTTCTTTTTCTTGTTGACCAAGCAACGCGCATATCTTTACAGAATCAGCTGTGGAATATTCCTAAAGTTGTGATTATATTTTAGGAAATATTTGTAGTTGTTTTGGACGCTCCTAAAGATGTTCCTACATTTTAGGACTTTCCATATTTGTCTCTGATTCTTGTTTTGCAGATCAGCTGGATGATCTGTTCTGTTCTGAAGCCCAACTAAAGTATTTGACCCGAGCTGCTTCAGTATATAAGGGAGACTTCAAGACCTAATGAACTATTCAAGTCGTCATTCTAAAAAGTTTAGATATTTAGGGTTTTGAGTCTTTATGTGTTCTATTCTTGTATCATGTTGATGCAGGTTTAATACCTTTATTGTGAGCCTTTCTTGTATCGTTTGTGATACATGTTTAGGACTGTGTGTTGAGTTGTAAACTCATGTGTACTACACCAAAGCTGTGAAGTACGGTGTTAGTTGTTTTGTTTGAAGGTAACTTCATCTTTGTGTTTGTTGTATGAGGTTTGATAGGTCACATGGGCAGTGACTGACCATAGGATAGTGAGATGGGATCTCAGATCTAGGAGTTCCTAGGTTGAAGTCTAGACGAGTAGCTCCTAGGTCTTTAGTGTAAACGAGGAGTTTGCTGAGAGCTATTGAATAAAGACTACACTAGTGGATTTCCTTCCTGGCTTGGTAGCCCCCAGAGTAGGTGTGATTGTCACCGAACCGGGTCAACAAACTCAATGTGTTCTTTACTTTCTTGTCATTTAATTTCTTGTTTTTTTTTATTTCTGTTAAATTCGTGATGTTGAAACATTGAACGGAACATTATAAACGTTGAAACATCTTACAAAACATTTTAAAACAAGTACGCTAGAATTTCACAATTGCGCCTCTGTAGTTTCCAAGATCAGAAAAGCCAATGAGAGGTTTCCATCTACTCACAAGCGGGTCAACAAACTAGTAATCTAGCTCACGCTTCCTCAGAACGAGCTACTTGAAGTGCGCCAAAACCCATCCCTGCAAATACAAAGAGACAAATGTATATCAACACAAGTATCATACAAACAACTATGCATTTATGATCCATTAAAAAAATAATAAGAAAAAAATATATTACCACAAGCAAGGTCATGTAACCACCAACGACTTTAACAGCTGAGTCAGAGGTAAGAGAAAGCTGCTCATACAGGAAAGCAAGTGTCATCCCTCCGCATGACCAGTCACCCAACATGTCCAAATCCTGAAGCGCAAGAAGCCATAACAGATTAACGCTTTTACTGTTCTTACCGAAAAAAATGGTGTAGCCAAGAAAGAGCAACAAAAACGCCTTAGTGCAGGCGGTCCAAACAACAGTCTGCTCCACCTCCTCCTCATCTGATGCAGGCACCACCAACTTATTACACCTATTCAACAGTGATTCGTAACGCCTCTTCAGTTTAGTGCAACTGATAGATGGACCACTCTGTTTGGTCACCTCATCTCTCACCTTAGTCTCTGTAAAACATAGCTCATCCTGCAGCAACTCTATGCCCTGGTCATGATCTAACTCCTCCTCATCAATGAGCCTCTGAGTAATGGGGATGTTTGGAAGACACACCACATCATCTAGGGTGACTGTCATCTCCCCAACAGGCAGATGGAAGCTGCTGGTGTCCTCATGCCATCTCTCTTACAAGGCACAAACGAGCCCATGACTGATGTTATCGTACCCAGACTTAAGGAGGGGGAAAGACCGTAATCATTCACCGGCCCCCAGAGCCAGTCATTTGCATGTCCCGACAACGACACTATCAAGTTACTAAGTCTAAGCTTCTTCCCGTGCGAGACACCGGTCATCATATACGTCAATTGAAACTGAAATACCAAAAAACAAACAAACAACAACACCGTTAAAAAAATAATAAGTAAAATAAACTTGAAATATTCTAACATAAAATTTAATTCCTAAGTAAAATAATAATTAAAATAAGTCAATTTTAATATTCTAACATAAATATGAAATAAGTAAAATAATCATTAAAATAAGTAAATTTTAATATTCTAACATAAACATGAAATAAGTAAAATAATAAGTAGCATATCGTTAAAATAAAATGAAGTAATTATACTTAAATCGGGATCGACCAATAGCCTGCATGCCACGTGTTTACCGAAGTTCGGCAGAAGCAACAACTCATAAGGTCCCCCAGGAAAGCCATGCGGTCTGGCCTCAAACTCCATCCTCGGCTCCTCCTGAGCCACTCCCTCTTGCTGGTGAGCCTCAACCTCCAGCTGGTCAACCTGCTCATACTGAGGCTGATACGCCTCATGTTGATGCTTAGGTTGATACGCCTCATGCTGATACTGCGTCGGGTCAACTATCTGGGACGCACCCACCTATGACGATGATTCCTCCACATCATCAGCCCTACCAAACCTCGTGCCCCCACCTCTCCGTTGACCAGCCAGAGGAGGGCGTTGTGCATCCTTTTCTCTCTGTGCACTACTTGTAGCAGACTCCTTCTCTAACCTAAGTCTATCAGCTCTCTGAGATATATCTACACAACAATTCAAAAGCAAAAAATCAATGATTTATTTCATATGGATATTGTGTGATTTCTTACTATTCAACAACAACATTTGAATTTTGGCAGTATCATTTCAGTCCGTAAACTACCACATTGCAGACAAACTAACTATAATCAACAATAAAAACCAATTTCTAACTAATTTCATCATTAACAATCCAAAAAACAAACAAAATTTCATTGAGACCTAGAGTCCATATCAATTTAAAATCTAACAATTTCTAAACCCTAAACTACCTCAGTGCACTTTAAACAACATCTAAACTACAATTCATAACTTAATTAATCACTAACAATCCTAAAAACTAACATGCAAACCAAATTTCTAAAAACCTAAAAATGTAAAATTTCTCCAAAAATTTCAACCAAAAAAAATAAAAATGCAATAGGATAAGCAACACTTACTTGTTGATTTGCGTGATTTGATGTTGATTTGGTTGAGTTTGGTGAAAATCGCATTTGGTGGGAGAAAAATTGTATTTGGATGGTTTGAAAGTGAATGGGTTATGTTTCTGACTTTGCTGTTATATATAACAACACGCAACGTTACTTAACTGGGTATATCACATGCGTGAGTTAACTCGTGCTGAAACTACCTAACGTGACTCAAGTCACGCAGAGGTAATTTCGTCCATTCAGTTGGAAGGGAGTGCTTTTTCATGGGAGAAAAGAATTTTTCACCTGGATCAGTTAAAAATGGAACCCTAAATCCAATCAAAGTCTGACCCTTGGAACAGACTCAAACAAGTTGTTAACTACTTAACCACAAGAATTTGGTGGTTTAACCTCATTCGCAAAGTATAAAAGTTAAAAAAACTATTATCAGAAAGTAAATAAAAATAAAAAAATAAGTCAAAGATACACTATATAATAGTATAATATTGTAATGGATTGATATATTCAATTGTACGTGTACCCTTTCAAAAAACAAAAAAACTGTACGTTTACGCTACAAATGTACTTAGTCGGTGGCCACCGTCACAATATACCATGGCATTTTCATGATTCATGCCATGTGACTTTTAGATATTTCCTCGTCATTTGTAGTGTGTTAGGGTATACATATGACAAGAAAATGTCTAATTTACTTGTCATATCCATTTGTAAATTACTCATTCTTATTTGCTTTGATACCGTAAATCATTTCTCGATATTCAGGATCATCTTCGACAGCTTAGACAATTGAGCATAATCGATCTTTGTATTTCAATTTTGTTCAATTAACAATGACCACTTTAGTTCATTGTCGCTATAGTGTAGCTGCATGAAATGACAAGATGAAAGAAAATCAAAAGTTTTTTGTTTATGAAATGTAATAAAATTTAGAGGAAGGGGATTAAGGGGTGAGCTTCTCATGAATTCTTATAGGTCATGGTCCACTCCAAACATGGTTTATGGAGTTTTCGTTGGGTCATGCTAACCAGTACTTTGATATACTACTTAAGGAAACAAAAAACGTAAGTTCTGCATTAAAAGTAATATTTTTACACTTTTAAGTATTTAATAACACAAATTTTACGAAATTCTTACTACACTTGTTTCCTTAACTATTATCCTTCCTTAATTAGTGTTCTAAGAGACACTAGTTAACATTTTCCAAACATTATTTATTGGTATATAGTTTAGAATTTTGATGATCAACTACATTCTAATTACAACTTAAATAATGTTTGGAAAATTATATATAATATAGTTTATTTTAGTGTTTCATCAGAACCTTTTAGATAAGCTTCACTGCCGGCTCCAATCTATGCAGGATAAAAACTTATGACTCTTGCTAAAAAAAAAGGAAAAAAACTTATGACTCAATAAACATTAAAAAAAAATAATTTACATTTATCTTCCTCCAACAACATGAAGAGTTTTTTTTATCAAAAGAGAAAAAATTGAAATAGGGAGTAGTCTGATTATTTATTTTTAGCAAAACTCATTGTAATTTTTTTTACCATATACCCCAATAATTATACCATCACCCCTATATTTGTGTGAACTACTCTTTTTTTCCCTCATGTATAAATTAAAATCCTTAAGTTTTTACCTTATAATCAGATTTTTTTATTATACTTTTTTCTTCTGGAAACTTACGGCAACATTGGATAATAGGCAACATTTTTAACTGCTGCAAAAATATTGAATAAAATATAAGGTTACGATAATAAGTGCTCTAAGAACACTTGTTAAGAAGTTAAAAATGAAAATAAGTCATAAGTTCAAGGTTTTAGAGGTATTAAATGCATCATTTTTAAGATAAAGTCTCTTTTTGAACTTCTTATCAAGTCCCCTTATGTAGGGATGACAAAAAAATCCGCACCCGCGGATAAAATTCGCCACGGACACGATGCAGATACCTGAATGGATATCCATAGATTAAATAAAAAGATATTTTAACTACCCGCTAATTAATGAATATGAATGCGGATTTAATGCTATCCACACCCACGAATATTCATATCCGCTGTTAAACCGAGTAAATTACATAAATAACCTTAATACCTTTCAACTTTCTAAGCAAAAATCATCGGTACTATGACTGTTATTAGTTATTACATGACTATTCAAATTTTTATTACACTCCTTTAAAAGAAAGTGAACGTGGTCAGGATGTTTGAAGCAAAAAACTTTGTTTTTGTTGAATTTGATGAACTTTATTTATGCTTTTGTTAAATCAAAGAACTTTATATTTATCAAATGTAAGAAACTAACTTTATATTTATCAAATGTAAAAAACTTTATTTATGTTTTTGTGAGTTAATGATCTTCGTTGTTATTGTAATGTATGGATATTATGTTTTGCTAAAAGGAAAAGAAAATGCATGTGATGAACTTTTGTTTTTAATTTCCAGGTAAAATATTTAACAAGTTTTTTTTATTTTCTTTTATTTTTTTATAAATGTTATCCATGGAGATCTGTATAAACCTGCAAATACTTCAAAATCTATGGATTACCCGCTAAATGGATATCCGCGTGGATATGGATAGGGTACGAATTTCATATATATTTATCTAATGGAGCGAACACGGATATCACACTATAAGCAACCATGGATATCCATTTACATCCCTACCCTTATGGCACGTGTTAGCATTTTCCTAAAATATATACAAACCGGAACACTTCATATATGTGATTGATCTTGTGTGATTCCCAAATAGTTATATTAAGTTTCTCAGTTTGGTTACTCGTCATGGGAAGCTTAAATTTTCAGTTTCTTAAGGGATTGACAATTGTTTTTTTGCAGAGCAACTCAAAAAATGATGCATATTCAGGGCCAGTCGTAAGATTTTTAGTGTCCTAAACGAATTAATAAAATTATGTCCTTTTAATTATTTGAATGTCTTTCTTCTTACATTTTTTATTGCAAAAGATTCATTCATAATCAAACTTCTTTAAAAACATATTTTCAATATAAATTATTCAGAGTAATTTAAAAAGAAATATATCTATGTAGTACTACCTACTACATAAAACAAATAATTTTGGTGCCCCTATGAAAATGGTGCCCTGAGCTCCCGTCCCTCGAGCCCGCCCTCAGGGCCACCCCTATGCCTATTCCCTCTATGACTATGATTTTTAACTGTCGGCCGAAATGAAAGCTTAGTTTCTAGTATGATTTTCGAAAAAGGTATATTAAGTTTTCCGGAAAATGACATGTAGGTTGAACTCAAGCAAAATATGGAATAGTTAAAAGGAATAAAATTGACATTTTTAATAGTTTCTAGGGGTGAAAGTATAAGTGTAAGGGAGTCCTCAAAAACAAAACGGGCTTGAGAAATTCCTTTGAAAAAAAACGAACAAAATGGGCTTGAGAAATTCCTTTGAAAAAAAACGAACAAAATGGTATGCATGACTGCATGTGTATATTGAATCAAGACCGTTACTTTTTCCATCCTATATATTTCTCGCGCACCCTATTTTTTTCCGAAAAATACCTTTCGGATTTTATAATCCGAATTCTATATCCAGAAATTTTTGGAATCTAAAAGTAGCTTTGACCAGAATTTAAATACACTTTGGTCTATATTATATTATAAGTTTTGTTAACGAGTGCCCTGGGGCATCTTTAAGGATTCTAAATTTAGAAAATATTCCTTAAAAAAATCAAATGTTACAAATTTCAATGCATTGATTAAACAACTTTTCATAAAAATTAACTATTAATGGTTCTTAAAGAGTGCCCCAGGGAGCACTCGTTAACAGTTCCCTTATATTATTTAGATGTCAAAATCATAAAATAAATGCAAATATAAACGTAAATAAAAGGACAAAATAGTACATATAGAATTTCATTTTATTATTATATCAATACATTTACAATAAAGTTGAAGCTTAAAGCTTATTACTTAGAATATTCAAACAAACCTAAAGTTAATTTATTAGAAACCTAAAACTAAATATCTAGTACAAGAAGATGGAGGGGGTAAAGCTAAACCAGTGGCGCAAGGCGATAGGGAGGAAAGCGGAAAGGAAGGGGAAGGAGAAGTATATGGTGGGGGAGAAGGGGACTGGGGTAAAGTTTGTTTCCTCTTTAGAGTGAAAGAGACCTCATTGGTCAACCTTATGTCCAAACAGATCAACCTGACACCCAGACAAACCGCACTACTTTGCAGTGCGTTGTCATCCCCATTGACCGTTCATACAATCCCTAAGTTTTCAAAGTAGTCTATTTTTATGAAAGGCTAACGATGGAAACACATTGTTGTAGAAGGAAGAGGAGGAGAGGGTGTGAGATGATGATGTGAGAATTGATGAAGTTGTGAAGCCTATTTATAGGGGAAATGGTTACATAGACTACACTAAATGCAGTCAAAAAACGTTTTAAAATGAAGTTTAAACAACTGACCACCGTCCAAAAAACTTTTGAAAACATGTTTTATGTTGTGAAAAGTACTGGCGGCAATTAACTAACTATCGTCGGTTCCATCGACAATTAACTGCCAAGGCGTCCTGAACATATGCAGAAACAAAAACATCAGTTTTCCAGGTTCTTCATTTCCTCAAAATTTCTCAATTTCACAAAGGTGGAGATTCTGTTAAAATGAAAGAAGGTATGATTGTATCCATCTAGTTTGTCTGTATGATCTCAGATTGTTTTAGGCAAAAATTTCGCAAAGGTGGAGATGGTTGGGTATTTGAGTATTGGCCTCATTGTTACTATAACAAATACTTATGTATGATGTTGGATACGATCTTCCAACATCTTGGCACAGTTCAGTGTGCCCTGTTTGTGTGGCTTGGTGTTCACGCGCTTTATCTTATTATGGAAACCACGCCTTATTTCCTGTTCACCAAGAATCCTACTTTTGTCCAGAATAAGCTGGAAGATTTGTTCATAAAGTATAGACAATATTTTAGGATTCCTTGGTGCTATTTTTTGCGGTTCTTAAAGATGTTCCCACTTTTTAGGAGTTGCTATTTTTGTTATTTTTGCATGAGATCACTAAAGATTCTATGAAGATTTTATTCATGTGACTTGTGGTCCATGAGACGTGTGTTTCTAGAATATGCAGAGGCGGTTTAGCTTTGCCTTCTTTCTTAAGTATATTGTTGCAACATTTAAGGAAACAATATATATGCTTCTAAAATATTGTGGAGACTGAATATATAATTTGGTATGCTGATTTTTTAGCCTATGACGAAAAAACCCCATGTTGTTGAATGGCTATATAAGGAAGACTCATACCCTAGTTTTATTTACCAATTCAATAGTATTGAATTGAGTCTTTTAGGGTTTCGCTGTTAAGCCTTGTGCTTTATTTTTAAGCCTCTCTTTGTATCACCTTTATGCATTGAGCATGATCTTCAGTTGAATTGTAATGGATCAAAACCATCGTTTTATATAAGAGTCATTATTAGGGCTTTGTGTCCTTGTTATTTTTGTTTCACTCGTAAGCTTTTAAGCAAGAGTGGATTTTATTTCTCGGAGTGTGTCTCCATTTTGATTGTATTTGTTTATACCACATGGGTTGTGATTGATTGAGGGAAGTGAGATGGGATCTCAGATCTAGGAGCTCCCAGGTTGAAGTCAAGATGAGTAGGTCCTAGGTCTAGAGTTATAAAAGAGGAGTTTGCTGAGAACTTAGAGTAAGGACTACACTAGTGGATTTTCTTCCTCGCTTGGTAGCCCCCAGATGTAGGTGATGTTGCACCGAACTGGGTTAACAAACCTTATTTGCCTTTTACTTTTCTGTCCTTTATATTTTCCTTGTTGTGTTTAGCTCGATGTTGAAACATCTTACTCAACATTTTGTTTGTGCCTGATGTTGAAATATCGTATAGAACATCAGGAAGCTAGCCCGTTAGAATTTTAATTGGTATCAGAGCAGACAACCTTTTCTGCTATTGGGTGAGCTCCAGGGAAGATAAATTCCGGACTCATGGACAACTTTAAGGAAGGAGGTATTTGATTTTCTCTATATGCATATTAAGGGGGAGTATTACCTGAGGGGGAGTAGTATGCTTTACTGATCTTCCGTTGAGGAGGAGCATTATTTTTAACTAGCCTGATGATGTCATGATGCTAGTTTATGTGATTGATGTATGGATGGATGTGGGTGTGTTGTGCTTCTGGCGTATTGATGTCTTACCAGATGTTTTGACATCCTATTGTGACAGTTTTTTTCTCTCTGTTTTATTTTGTGGGAGTTTTTTTCTCCCTTGGTTTTTGTGTGAGGTTGGGTTCTATCTCTATTCCGCTGATGTGTATGCCTCTGATGTTCTTTTTGAGATGTACCAATGTTCTTGTGCATTATTTTTAAGTTCTTGTGTTAAAATGAAAGAGGTTATGATTTTTTTTTTAGGGAATGAAAGAAGGTATGATTGTATCCATCTAGTTTGTCTGTATGATCTCAAATTGTTTTAGGCAAAAATTTTCCAAAGGGGGAGATTGTTGGGTATTTGAGTATTGACCTTATTGTTGCTAAAACAAATACTGATGTATGATGTTGGATACGATGTTCGAACATTTTGGCACCATTCAGTGTGCCTTGTTTGTGTGGCTTGGTTTTCACGCACTTTATCTTATTAAGGAAACCACGCCTAATTTCTTGTTCACCAAGTATCCTATTTTTGTCCAGAATCAGTTGGAAAATTTGTTCCTAAAGTATAGACCATATTTTAGGATTCCTTGGTGCTGTTTTTGGCGGTTCCTAAAGATGTTCCTACATTTTAGGAGTTGCTATATTTATTATTTTTGCAGGATGAAGACTATGACAGGTATATTGATAAATTTCAGTCAAAAAAGGATGTTTCTCCTCAATTTTATTTCTCTTTATGAGATATAGAATCTATGGATTTTGGATTTCATGGGTTTCTTAGTTTTCAAAATTTGGGTACATTTGTTGAGCTAAAAAGGGGTTATAATGAATCCCAAATTAAGGCATTTTATTGCAATGCACAAAGACAAGATGGTGTGAGCATTGAATGTGCCTTCAAAAATGTTCGGGTGTCACTTAATTCGGAAAAATGGGATTCACTAGTTGAATTAGATTGTAGTGGACTAGACCTTGAGGTTAAAGATACTTTTGCCAACTATAACAAAATTTATTTTGTGAAAAGTGTGTCAAATACCGGGTTTGGTGAATTGAGTTTTTCAATCTTTTGCCCTCTTCAATTGAAATGTGCTGACAGATTGTTGCATTGGGTGGTTGTCAAGATTATCATGTGTAAGCAACATAACTATGGTAGAATTGATGACTGCGATCTCAGTGTTATGTGATTACTAAAAAACAAAATCAAAGTCAATTGGCCACTTTTCTTCTCAAATCGCATGATTTCCTACAAGAATGATCGTAGGAAAAAGCTCCCATGCCCTTCCTTCATAAGTTGTATTCTTCGATCCAAATGTGTTCTAAGTGTTGATACCTTACTCACTATACCTAGTGATGCTAGTGGATTAGATGCAAAAGCGGTTCAAAAGATGCACTATGTTAAGGATTCAAAAGGAAATTGGTACTATGATGACAATGGAGTTTGGTACTATGACTTTATCACTGTGCCTGAAGGGACGGATCCGGAATCAGTTGAGCAAATGAAAGAAATCATGGAAAAAGAAGATTACAATCTTGAAAATGATGCTGAGATAGAGGATGTTGAAGAACAAACTAGTGATGATGAGGATTTAGACTATGACCCAGAAAATAATCACTATCAAGACCACAACCAAAATCATTCAAGGGAGGATCATATTGAGGTCTTGATACTCAGGACTTACAATTCAAGGAAATTAACAAGAGGTTTGATGCTCATGACTTACAATTTAAGGAAGTTAATAAAAGGTTTGATACTTAGGAGGCTCAAATTCTAGAGATGCGGCAATCGGTTCAAAAATGGAAAGATCTTGGATGTTCAACCGATGCCTTCTTTGCATCCCCTTGCCCTGACCAGGATGAGATTGATGGAAACTCTTACCCAAATGAACTAAATGCCTAGTGATGTCTTTTTTCTTTCTTTCTTTCATGCATGTTCCCTTTTTGAATATGTCAAAGGGGGAGATATGTTTATGTATGATGATTACGCTGGTTATGCTTTATTACCATGACTATGTTTATTATTGCTCATGCTAGCTTGTGCTTATGCTATGTTTAGTGCATGTTTATGGCATTATTATTTTGTATGTTGAGTTTGGGCCTATTCTTATCATAACATAACTCTTCTTCTTAATCAATGTTTTGTTTGAGTATTGTCTAGCCAAAATATAGAAACAACAATATATGTCGCATGTATGTCTTCTATGCTACGTTTCAGGGGGAGCAAATAATCATCAACATTGTATTTTGACATCATCAAAAAGGGGAAGATTGAAGCCTCTAGCTAGTTTTTGATGATGTTAGCTTGCTTAGAATTTTATGTTTTAAAGTAGAGACTCGTTACCTTAGAATATGTTAAAGCACCCAAGCTTATGTGTGTCTCAGGTCTTCCATTTCTTTGCATATCAGTTGTCAAAATTTCTCCTTTTACTGCATGAATGGATTCATACATATCTGAATCGTATCACAAAAGTCTCTGACTTTATGTGAATAGACTCATGACATGTCTGAATCGATTCACTCTGATTTTTCTCAAAAATACATGAATCGATTCACATTATTTTGAATCGTATCAACATTCATTCTGGACAGTCTGAATCAACTCAATTATCTTTTGATGCGTATCAATCTTCTTAGCATTCTCCTTTCAGCAGGTTGTCTTATAGAGGTCTGAATCGATTCACTCATTTAGTGAATCGATTCATGTAGTTACTTTGGCTCAATTTTTTTCTCTTCATCACCATTACTATATAAACTCTTCCCCTCATAACTTTTAACTCATTGAATCATTTGCAACTATTCACTCTAGGTCTCAAAAACTCATTGCACATAAATTCTTCAAGGTTAAAAACTTTTTCTTAGAATCACTTTGTTCTTTAAGTCACATTGATTTGCTAGGGTGCTAGTAGGGATTGTAAGTTGGTTCTTTCAAGGAAATTGATTGGGCTTAATCAAGGTTCTGAAGTGAAGTGAATAATCTCATTCCACCTCCAAATGACTTGGGGGGTCTTTCTAACCGTTCTTGAAGTCGAAGGGGATTCCCTTACCGGACATAGCATCGAAGGCTCGAGCGAAGAGTTCGAAGGAGTGCACGGGTATTCTAGCATTTGAAGATTCAAGGAGCACCAAATTCAAAGGTTATTTGAAGTTTGGGGGGAGTGTCTGCATAGGGGTTGAAAAATTTGGTTTAATTTCAAGGAACTCTTGTAAACACATTGTATTCAACATTTGTTACATAGTGGATGACCTTGGTGAAGGCGTACTTCATCAAGAAGAGTAGACGTAGCTCTAGCGAGAACGAGAAAGAGCGAACTACTATAAAAATATCGGTGTTATCTCTCTTTCCCTATCCTCTTTACTTTTTACTATTGCATGTGATTAATTGAATAATTGCTAGTGTTGATCTAAGTTGTTTTTCATCAGAAGATAATCTAATTCAATGAATTAGGTTTTAACTAAATTGCTTAGATAAATTGATTGCAACATATATTCAATTCTTCAATTTCATACGCATTGTGTTTTCAATTGAAAGCTTAGCAATTTTGTTCATATAGGTTTCGTTTGAATTTCTCTAAAAGTTTTGTATATTGTTCAAGGTTTATTATAGTTTGATTGTATATAAGATTTGTATCGTGAATCTCTCAATTCTAGATAAAATCTTATCTCACATAGATTTATCTTTTTGTAAATTGTTGTGAATGTTCGCGCACGGGTCCAATAGTCAATTTTGTTAAACTCGCTTTTTATAAACTCCGAATTTTTTTTTTCAAAAAGCTATTCACCCTCCCTCTAGCTTACAAACTAATTAGCCATATAGACCAACATAAAAATTCCTAAGTTTTTCCAAACTTGAGCTTTTTGGGCATCGACCTTCTTTACCCATTTTAAATAGGTCGAAGTGTGAATAGGTAAAGGGGTGACCTCAAAATCCTCTGGTTCATAAGGGACATGTTATGTGATCCAGTCGAAAAGATCTTAGGTTTTCGATTTGCGTGGCCTGGAAATGTACTTTCAATCTCTTTGAGATCTAACATAGAACATGGGAATGGACTTAAGAAGGCGTAGCTACTACCAGAGACAAAGTAAGGAATTATTACCCGAGATTGTCAAATTTTATCCTTTTCAGCATCCAATTCAGGTTCTGAGGCATGAGATTGCATGTTCTTCACCGGAAAAGCATTAACAGTAGAAACGAAAGGGACTTTCTGGTTTTTTCGAGATTCGTTTTCATGTCCACTTGAAGAGGCCATTTTGGAGCTTGAGAAAGATATATTTCTAAAGAATATTTGTTTCAATATATTTCTGAAAAGAATATTTGATACAAATATATGTTTGGCCTGAAGGAATATTTAATTGTGCAAATATATTTCTAGAAGGAATCTTGGAAATATATTTCTGAAGAATTATTTGTTTCAACATATTTCTGAGAAGAATATTTGAATATTCAAATATATGTTGCTGCTGAATGGCTATTTAAGGAAGACTCATACCCTAGTTTTATTCACCAATTCAATGTTATTGAATTGAGTCTTTTAGGGTTTCATTCTTAAGCCTTGTGCTTTATTTTGTGAGCCTCTCTTTGTATCTTATTGATGCACTTAGCAGGACCTGTAGTTGAGTTGTATCAAAACCATAGCTTTACAAAAGAATATTTTTAGGTTTTTAGTCATTGTTATTTGTGAACCTTTCTTGTATCACCTTGATACATGTTAAGGACTGTGTTTTATTGAGTTATAAGTTGTACTACTCCTAAGCTTTGAAGCACGGAGGTAGTTTATGTTTGAAGGTAAATTCACTAATTTGAGTTGTAATAAGATAAATAGGGGCTGTGATTGATTGTGGGAAGTGAGATGAGATCTCAGATGTAAGAGTTCCTAAGTTGAAGTCAATACGGGTAGGTCTTACGTCTAGAGTTGTAAATGAGGAGTTTGCCGAGAACTTAGAATAAGGACTACACTAGTGGATTTCCTTCCTTGCTTGGTAGCCCCCAGATGTAGGTGAGTTGCGTTGAACTGGGTTAACAAACCAATTGTGCCTTTTACTTTTCTGTCCTTTATATTTTCCTTGTGCTGTTTGTTTTCTGCTAGCTCGATGTTGAAACATCTTACTCGACATTCTGTTTGTGTCTGATGTTGAAACATCGTATAAAACATCTGAAAGCTAGCCCGCCAGAATTTCAATTGGTATCAGAGCAGGCACCCAGTTCTGCTATTGGGTGAGCTCCAGGGAAGATAAATTATGGACTCATGGACAGCTTTAAGGAAGGAGGTATTTGATATTTTTTTTATGCCTATTAAGGGGGAGTATTGCCTGAGGGGGAGTAGTATGTTTTAATGATCTGCTGTGTAAGACGTGTTTTGCTACATTCGTTGTTGCATGTCTTTGTTTTGTGGGGTGTGTACTCCTGATTTTCTTTTGGCATATTTTGTGGCTAAAAAGGGGGAATAGATGGTAATATCTCTCTAATTTCTTTATGTATTGCATTTATTTTGCAAATATTCTGGTATGCCTGGTCTTTTTTGATGTTGTTGCAACATCTTGTGTATGTTCCCTTATTAATGTTCTATTGAATGTTGGAACATTGCCTATGTAACTTTGAAGTCTGTGTGTTTGAATGTTGCATGTGGATGTTTAAATGAATGCTGAAACATTCTATAGTTACCTCTGAAGTATTCCTTTATTCTTGCATTAGGAGTTTTGGGTTTCCATTCTTTCATATGCATGTGTTCAAGGGGAGTAGTGGAATTATTTGTGTTAGTACTCACTCATAGGTTGTTATATTGAGGGGGAATAATACTATGATGTGTGCTTGAAAATGTTCAAGCTGTTTGGCAGGATGTGGGGTAGGATGGTGAAACATCTAGTTGTCTGATGCCTGCTTATACAGGAAATATTTTTTCCTTTCTGCTTGGATTTATTTTTCCTATCAGATGTGTGATTAGATGTTGAAACATCCAAGTTTCTTTTGCTTGTGTGTGAGGGAATTTTTTTTTCTTCCCTTTTTGTGGTAGTTTATTTCTCTCTGTTTTATTTTGTGGGCGTTTATTTCTCCCTTGGTTTTTCTGTGAGGCTGGATATGTTCCAATGTTTCTTGTGCATTATTTTTGAAGATGTTCTTTTTGAAGTAATATTGAAGTTTGTTACTTTCTTTCAAGATGAGTTCTTGTGTTAAAATGAAAGAAGGTATGATTGTATCCCTCTAGTTTGTCTATATGACCTCAGATTGTTTTAGGCAAAAATTTGCCAAAGGGGAAGATTGTTGGGTATTTGAGTATTGGCCTCATTGTTGCTAAAACAAATACTCATGTATGATGTTGGATACGATATTCCAACATCTTGGCACGGTTCAGTGTACCTTGTTTGTGTGGCTTGGTCTTCTCGCGCTTTATCTTATTAAGGAAACCACACCTTATTTCTTGTTCACCAATTATCGTATTTTTCTCCAGAATCAAGTGGAAGATTTGTTCCTAAAGTATAGACAATATTTTAGGATTCCTTGGTGGTGTTTTTGGCGGTTTCTAAAGATGTTCCTACTTTTTAGGAGTTGCTATTTTTGTTATTTTTGTGTGAGATCAATGAAGATTCTATGAAGATTTTATTCACGTGACTTGTGGTCCAAGAGACGTGTGTTTTCAGAAGAAAGATATTTTTCATATGGATATTTTTATTTGTGAAATGTATTTTCGAAAGAGATTTTGGAAGATATATTTTTGAAAAGCATATTTGATACAAATATATGTTTGGCCTGAAGGTATATTTAATTGTGCAAATATATTTGTAGAAGGAATCTTGGAAATATATTTCTGAAGACTTATTTGTTTCAACATATTTCTGAGAAGAATATTTGATTCAAATATATCTTGATGCTGAATGGCTATATAAGGAAGACTCATGCCCTAAATTTATTCACTAATTCAATGTTATTGAATTGAGTCCTTTAGGGTTTCATTGTTAAGCCTTGTGCTTTATTTTGTGAGCCTCTCTTTGTATCATATTGATGCACTGAGCAGGACCTGTAATTGAATTGTATAAAACCATAGCTTTACAAAAGAATAATTTTAGGGTTTTGAGTCATTGTTATTTGTGAGCCTTTCTTGTATCACCTTGATACATGTTAAGGACTGTGTTTTATTGGGTTGTAAGTTGTATTACTCCTAAGCTTTGAAGCACGAATGTAGTTTATGTTTGAAGGTAACTTCATCATTTTGAGTTGTAATTTGATAATCACAGGGGTTGTGATTGATTGAGGGAAGTAAGATGGGATCTCAGATCTAGGAGTTCCTAGGTCTAGAGTTGTAAACGAGGAGTTTGCTGAGAACTTAGAATAAGGGCTACACTAGTGAATTTCCTTCTTGACTTGGTTGCCCCCAGATGTAGGTGAGTTGCGCCGAACTGGGTTAACAAACCATCTGTGCCTTTTACTTTTCTGTCTTTTATATTTTCCTTGTGCTGTTTGTTTTCTGCTAGCTCAATGTTGAAACATCATACTCGACATTCTATTTGTGTGTGATGTTGAAACATCGTATAAAACATCTGAAAGCTAGCCCGCCAGAATTTCATAGCGTCTTGAGAATAGAGTCACAAAATGTATGTAACTTGATTTGTCGAACTACCTTTTACATTCAAATGCAATGCAATTTACATTTCTTTAAGTTTCTGCGTTTAAACGTTTAAGTCTTTTTTTACTTGCATTTTCTTTATTGCTTTCTACCGAAAGACATTACCTTCATACAAAATATAGTTTTATTCGTCTTGTTCATAAAGCAACCTATGAATATGATGAACATTCATATATTTTATGTAAACATATTGCACAACATTTAATAGGATTTCTAGTTTGATCATGCCAGTAATAATCAAAACTAGTCATATTGTTTACCAAAAACACGCGTAAACAGATACGTTTCGGAATAGAATCCGATGATTATATTTTATTTAAAAACAAAACAATTGTCTGATACATTCTAGATACATCGAGATACGCGAAGGATACGACAGTGGGAACCGATATATGTGGAATACATGATTTTTCTATTATTTGTTTTTTTTCTAATTAATTTATTTTTCTTTTAAAAAATAAGAAAAATGAAAAAAAAACATTATAATATATATATATTAGGTAAGGATGTTCTTTTTCGGATATAGTATAACAGTAATGATGTTTACATTTTAAGATATACGTAATTGATTAAGCAATGATGTTCTCTTTTTCAGATATATGAATATTTTTTTTAAGAAGTCAAAAGAAATATATCAAAACCGAAGAATGATACCAAGTTAAGCACAATGTGTGGCTACCTAGGAATCAAAATTCAAATATACGTAAGTGATTTATTGTGACTTTTATTATTATCAATATTACTTATATTTATATATTTTGTATTTAGATATTTAATTTAAAATTTAATTTTTTATTATAGTATTCCAATGTCGTATTTTAAATTTTAAATTTTCACGTATTATCGTATTGGTATCTGTATCATATGAAATATCTGAACTTCGTAGCTTTGGCATGAGGATATTTTTTTTTAGAATTGTTCCTCTTCCAACAAAAAATGCTCACTCCCATACCAACTGACTGAAATACTCCCCACGTGAGTTAACTCACGTTCGGTATAACGAACGTGAATTAATTAACGCTGAAGTATAACCTACATGAGTTAACTCACACTGGGTTATAACCTATGTGATTTAACTTACGTGGGATGTACCAATATAGCGAACTTGACTCAAGTTAAGTTAAGTTAAGTTAAGTATAACATCTGTAAGACTTAAGTCACGTAAGTGTATTTTCATCAGTTTGTATGAGAGAGAGCAATTTTAGATGAGAGAAGAACATTTTCCTTTTTTTACCAATTCTACACAAACACTGTGTCTTTCAATTAATGCTCTTTTTTTTATTGCTCCTCGAATTACTGCTATTGCCAGTACTGGTGTGTTGTTTCTGTTTATCAGTTATTGCTCCTTGAATTATTGCTAGGACTAATGTGTTGTTTCTGTCCGAGTTATTGCTCCTTGAGTTATTGCTAGGACTAATGTGTTGTTTCTGTCCGAGTTATTGCTCCTTGAGTTATTGCTAGGACTAATGTGTTGTTTCTCTAACAGTTTTTGCTTCTTGAACTATTTACTAGTACTAGTGCGTTGTTTTCATCTACTTCTTCTATCACAAATTAAATGATTTTGTTTGATTATATGTACCATTCACGTCACATATTTTGATTTGATTTTTCCATTATTATTTTTCCATCTACTTGAACTATATATTTTGATTTTGTTTGAACTCTTATAACAACACTCTCACAAATTGCACTGTGTGAATTCAATCTATCAAAAGCTTGTGTACCTTATCCACTTGTAAGAAAAATGGCTGAAGGTTTTCTATTTAACATGATTGAGAAACTGATCGGGAAGCTGGGTTCTACGGTTGTTGAAGGCTGGAACATGAGAAATGATCTTGACAAGCTGGTGGACAATATGTCTGAGATCAAGGCTGTGGTTTTGGATGCAGAGGAGCAGCAGGGAACCAACAACCATCAAGTTCAACTCTGGCTGGAAAAGCTCAAAGATGCTCTTGATGATGCCGATGACGTGCTTGATGACTTTAACACTGAAGACTTGAGGCGACAAGTGATGACCAGTAACAAGAAGGCTAAAAAGTTTCACATCTTCTTCTCATCATCCAACCAGCTTCTCTTTACTTTCAAAATGGTCCAGAAAATTAAGGAACTTAGTAAAAGAATTGAGGACCTTAATGTTGGTAAGAGAATTTTTAATTTTACAAATCGCATTCCTGAGCAACGAGTTTTGAAACAAAGAGTAAATCACTCTTTTATTTGTGAGGAAAACGTTATTGGAAGAGATGAGGAGAAGAAAGAGTTGATAGAGTTGTTGTTTAACACCGGCAACAATGTGAAAGATAATGTTTCAGTTATTTCTATAATTGGAATTGGAGGACTTGGAAAGACTGCGCTTGCTCAACTTGTATACAATGACAAAGAAGTGCAACAATATTTTGAGTTGAAAAAATGGGTTTGTGTTTCTGATGATTTTGATGTAAAAGGTATTGCTGCAAAGATCGCAGAATCTCAAACTAATGTTGAGATGGATAAAGTTCAATTGGAACTTCGCAAAAAAGTTGAAGGTAGGAGATATTTGCTTGTCTTGGATGACAATTGGAATGAGGATCGTGATATTTGGCTTCAATTGATGACACTGCTGGAAGGCGGAGCAAAAGGAAGTAAAATAATTATCACCACAAGAAGTGAGAAGGTTGCCAAGGCAAGTGGTACATCTTCTATCTTCAGTTTAAAGGGTCTTGATGTAAAACAATCTTGGAGATTGTTTAGTCAATTAGCTTTTGAGAATGGAAGTGAACTAGAGAATGAGGAATTGGTGTCATTTGGTAAGGAAATTGTGAAAAAATGTTCAGGGGTTCCTCTCGCCATTAGAAGCATTGGATGCTTAATGCATTGCATGCGGAAGGAGGATTGGTCAACATTCAAGAACAAAGATCTTATGAAAATTGATGAACAAGATGACCATAAAATTTTTCAACTTATCAAACTAAGTTATGATCATCTACCATTTCATTTGAAAAAGTGCTTTGCTTTTTGTTCATTGTTTCCAAAAGACTATTTAATTGAGAAGACAACATTGATTCGACTTTGGATTGCACAAGGATTTATTCAGTCATCAGATGAAGGTACAAGTTTAGAAGATATTGGTGATAAGTACTTCATGGATTTAGTTCATAAATCCTTCTTTCAAATTATCACCAAACATGATTTCTTTAGTGACTTCGTACGTTTCCAAATGCATGATATTGTGCATGATCTGGCAAGTTTTATTTCAAGAAATGATTATCTTTTAGTTAATAAAAAGAGGCAGCATATTGACAAACAAACTCGTCATGTCTCTTTTGGCTTCAAATTGGATTCTTCCTGGCTAGTTCCAAATTCTCTTCGCAATGCTTACAAATTAAGGACATTTCTATTACCACAACATTGTCATTCAATACCTTATCATTATGTTGCTTCAATGGAATTGTCTGCTTGTAATTCTATCCTGTCAAGTTCTAGACGATTTCGTGTGATGGATCTTACATACACAAAGTCAACGACGATTCCATCTAGTATTGGAAGGATGAAACATCTAAGGTATCTTGATCTTTCTTATTGTTATATGGTTGAAGAGCTCCCAAGGTCTATAACTGAATTGTTTAACTTGGACACTCTTCTACTCAATAGGTGTCGTCGTTTGAGAAAGTTGCCCAAAGATCTATGGAAGTTGGTTAGTCTTCGACATCTTGAGCTGGACGGTTGTTCTCAGCTAACTTCTATGCCACATGGAATAGGAAAGATGACTAATCTTCAAACACTGACACGATTTGTGTTAGATACAACTTCTAAAGACAGTGCTAAAACTAGTGAGCTAGGAGGATTACATAATTTGAGGGGACGACTCGTGATAAATGGCTTGGACTATCTGAGACATTGTCCAACAGAAGCTAAGCATATGAATTTAGTCGGGAAGTCACATCTTCATCGATTGAAGTTGAATTGGAACAAAAACACTGTTTGTGGTGGCAATGAGTTTGAAAAAGATGATATAATTCTACATGACATAGTTCTGCACTCCAATGTCAAGGTTTTAGAAATATGTGGATTTGGTGGCGCGAAACTGTCTAATTCAGTCAATTTACTTACAAATTTGGTTGAATTGAAATTATTCCGTTGCAAAAGATTGCAATGTTTCGAACTCTCACTGGTGCATGTCAAACGCCTCCGCATGTCAAATTTACCTCGCCTAGAGTACATAGTCAATGATAACAATAGTGATAACTCATTATCATTTTGTGCGTCACTCACAGTTATACATCTTTCTGGCTTAAATAATCTTCTAGGATGGTGTAAATGTAGCAAAGAAGAAATTGCAATTGGTTGCTGTCATCGGTTTGAGAGTCTTGAAAACTTATCGATTTCTGGTTGTTATAATCTAATTTCAATTCCACAACACACATATATCAGGAATATAATGCTTGAAAATGTAACAGGGAAGATACTACAGCAAGCTGTCAATCATTCCGACGTAGAGTGTCTTGCTATAGATTCCATACTCAATTTTAAATCTCTCTGTGGAGTCTTTCAACATCTAAGTACACTCTGTGAATTGTGTATCACCCACTGTGAGGAGTTTGATCCGTGTGATGATGAAGATGGTTGTTACAGTATGAAATGGAAAGAACTCATGAACCTCAAAGTGTTGACTTTCGAAGATATCCCAAAAATGAAATATTTGCCCGAGGGGCTTCGACACATTACCACTCTACAGACTCTTAGAATCACAAATTGTGAGAATCTTACAACTATACCTGAATGGGTAACATCGCTGAAAGTATTAGATATCAAGGGTTGCCCGAATGTGATGTCACGGCATGTAGGGGTGGAAAGATCAGTAAGTTTTATGTGAGATTTATCATGTTCTCCGCAGTGGACAAAGTTAGGCTTGGTCGTCAACTGAGGTAACATTGAAACTATCCATTTCTATTAATCTCAATTAATGATGTTTACCTTCTTTAATAATTTAAGAAGTTATCTTTAATCTGAATTTATAGGTTTGTATTTGTTGGTTAAATAAGTTTGATGTGAGATTGATATCTAGCTTCTGAGATTTGGCTTCCTAATTTTTGTGTCTACTGTCATGGCATGCCTTTCTCTTAATTTTCTGTTATTTTTCATCATTATAATATGTACTATTTTCCTTTTTGCTGGCAGATCGAAACTTATGCTGATTGTGAATTGCGATGTTTCATTTCAAGCGTACTTCTCAAGTGACGAGAATGTGTCTTTTCTATTGACTCATCAAATTGGAATTTCGTTAACCTCCCCAAATGTGTTTATGTAGTTACCATCTAAGTTCCATGAAAATGGGACCGAGTTATTAGATGTTTTTAGCTGAACATACATATATTTTACCTTGCCTTGTATGTTAAAATTTGTTAGGGATTGCTAGATTTTGACCCGCGCGTTGCACCGATGCTTTGAATTATTTTTACACTTGAGTACACTTTCAAATATGCTGCCTTAATGTTCAGTTGTATTAAAACCATCAATTTCGAATTTAGCCTACACTGTGAGTGCTGAGGATCGTAGCCTATTTTTGTATAATCAATTGGCTCAAAATATACAAGCACTCAAATATGTCATTGTTATTTTGTGTCATGTCGAAAACTAAATGATTCAGATGGACGAGGTAAAGTCACATGAGTGGCCATTGAGGAGGATCTATCATGTTTGGATGAACCCAATCTTGGTGGAAAAGAAGTTTATAGCACTGCATATCTTATTTGAAGAAATTGGAAAGATAAAAGAAAGTGTAAAAGTATTCAACTGGATGATGATACGCAGTTGCTCAACGTATCTTATTTGAAAAAATTGGAAGTAAAAATTGTATCAATTGATAGAAGATCTATATCATGTACGTTTGGATGAACCCAATCTTGGTGGAAGAGAAGTTCATAATTCATAGATCTTATTTGAAGAAACTGAAGAAAAAAAAAGACTAAAAGGATTCATTTGAATAATAAGTTGTGGCTCCACATATAAAATGTGATATACTTATTCTAAAAAAAAGGTATAATCTTTTTTTTTGGTTAAAAAAAAGTATAATCTATACT
>Ga0228711_1002625_pt1 | contig 27764 bp, 9 predicted proteins | sample MedpolnodulmetaG_2_FD_177996 | JGI IMG/M metagenome (GOLD analysis project Ga0228711, IMG submission 177996) | Root nodule microbial communities from Medicago polymorpha collected in Santa Monica, California, United States - brown nodules | ecosystem: Host-associated > Plants > Roots > Nodule... | reverse complement strand
GTTTATAAAGGTTTTGAGTGGCGCTTTTTCATTCTTAACCTATAGCAACGGGGTATTGGAACATCAGTTGCTAAATTTTATCTATAGCAACTCTTTTTTCTGTAGTTGCTAAAAGTGACCGCTGCTATATGGCAATTTTCTTGTAGTGAGTCTTTTTTTCATAATTTTAAAAAGGTCAATTTAAATCCAACTTTTTGAGATTGCATCATAAAAGTTCCCTAAGACTTTGTTTGTGAGTTGGAGGAGAATTGAGGAGAGGATTTTGAAAAGAAAAAAAAAATGAAATGAAAGAAATATAAGACAATGAGGAGGAGAGAATTGTTAGGGTTAATTTTTCTTCAGAATACAAATCTCTACTCATTTGAGAGAACTCAAAAATTGTATTTGGGAAGGGTTTGTATGAATTCTTTAAATTTAATCTTTGTAGTTATAATATTTTAAAAATTAAAAATATATTAATCATAAACTTTAATTTATCGTTTTCTAAAAAATTACTCTTTTAAAAAACATAAAAGATTTTACAATTATCCGCTATATTTCCAACCCTCCAAAAGCTTCCCTCCCACTCCCCTCCAAATTACACCCAAACAAAGCCTTAGATAAATTGCTTCTTCCTTTGTCTATCGAATTTGTGTGTCCCGTACAAGTGATATTTTTCCTTTGTCTATCGAATTTGTGTCCTTGCATATATTATGCATTGTCCTTACCAACTGAGTTAAACTCACGGTGACCCATTGCATTACATTTAATCAAACTTAGGTCAATTTAAAAATGAATTTTATATGAAAATTTATTGTCAGGAAGAAAATATTAATTATAAATTTATTAAAAAAATGTATACATAAATATTTTTTATATTTGCTAATTTATTTTAAATTATATTAATATTGAAATATTAACACGGAAAAATAAATAGATCTCAGGGTCAAGAACAATAAAAAATCAATTAACTATTTTAATTTTTTCGTTTCAATAATTTTTCGTGAATGTACAAATAAAATACCTATAGATCTACTCTAATCCATTGAATTTTCTAAACCTATATGTAAATGGAAAAGATAGTTTTGGTGTAGTATTTTTTCTTTTAATTTTATCATTCATTTAAACTATTATTTATACTAATTTGTTTGGAAAGATAAAACAATAGAGAAATTAAACAACACACAATCAAAACATAAAATCATAATGTGGAAAATCTTAAACTTGGAGGGAATTAATATCTACTATAATGTATGAGCAACGACATCTGAAAATCAACAACTTTTAGATAACTAGTATAAAAATACATCAATTATAACTATTGATGTGACCATAAGAGAGAGAAACAATTAATTAAAAAATGATATAGTATCTATACAGTATAGATATATATACGATATTGGACAACCAAAATGTTCTCGAAATATCATTTCTCATAATATATAACACTTTCTAAGATGCTTCAATTTCAACCAAACCAACTCCAACATGTTTGTCTCCGTACATGAACAGATTAATGTTGGAAGACTTGATAATGTTGTACTAGTTGTACGTAAAATTAGGAACTATACCATTTATTATAATTTTAGATGCAGATTATTATAAGAAGCAATTGTTATAGTATTTGAAGACAATACTTGTGAAGCTCACATGCAACGTTAATGCTTGTGACAGTGATTCCTAAAACATGTATGCAACAATTAGCTGTTTTTGAGTGCTAATTAAAACTGTTTGTGTTTGTTAAGGAATTATTACACTCTTACATGATGCTATAAAATACAACTAAGTAACCAGCACTATTCAAGGTTTCTGCTGCAGTTACATAGACAAACCCACAAATGACCCACGTTAGAGGTAGTAGCAGACTGATCAAAGTGGTTTTAATTTAATTAGGGTAGCACAAAACAACGAGTTTAATGTACTCTTACGATTATACAGCCTGTTGTCTTTTGGTTTTATTTTCTTTCACGTGGATACTCTGCTCAAGGGTTCAACTCTCTAATCAAGTAGAGCACAAATTGATTAAATATTCAAATATTTATACTACAATTTATAAGAAAAATAAGTACATTTTTTGCATAGGTAAGTTGATAATGTTAATTTTAAGTATAAAATATCCAACCTTAATTTATATGAAAAATTACATTGAAGGTCCCTATGACATGACCTTGTATTTGGACATAAAAGCAATAAGGTGCAGTCAATCACTGCAAAAAAAATTAAAAAGAGAGAGAATTGTATGTGGTATATTAAGCAACTCATTCACTACTAGAAAAATTAAATTTAGAGAGGGTAAAAATTCGTGGTAATGTATTAAAAAGTTGTCGCAAACAATTTTTGCATAGAAAATTATATATTTACTCTTATCAATTTGTAACAAAATATGTGACAGAAATTATGCGACAAATGCATCCATCACAAATTTTGTTGTCAATGTTTGTCAATTTGAGTTTGATCATATATATACATTTTTGTCTCTAAATCAGTTGGAACTAATAAGAGATTTTCTTCCAACACTTATAATTTCTTTGAACCGACTATGTGATTAATCTTCGTTCAAATATTTAAGATATATTTGAAAGTTCTTCGTCCCTTTGCAATAATGTGTTATACCAGTATCGAATTCTGATCTTCCACCATAAACTCAATGATGCTTAACTAACTAAGCCACCCATTGAGTGTTATAGGCGATGTGATAATAAGACAATAAAAGAATGACAATATAAACTTCTGAGTTGGAAGAATGATTTCTCAATTTGTATATCATATAGAAATAGAAATGTTGGAAAAATTATATGATGATAGTTTGCGTTAATTTTTTGTTTATAAGCTAGGCCTTTTTGAATGTATAATTAATATAAATTTATGTATATTTGTTTCATTGAATGGTATATTTTTTTTAAAAATTGTTTGATTGCAATAATCATTTTAATTTTTATAAAGTGTAATACACTTGATCTATTGGGTTAAAAAAATTACACTTGGATGTGTTTGATTTGTTTAACGGTAAGTACTGGACACAATAACATAATATAGAACAACACAATACACGGTGGAACAACACAAGACAAACTTTTATGATACTGAATAATATTTGATCTTGTACCATTTTTTATGGACAAAAAACTATTTTGGTATTTTAGACAACTTGAACTTGAGACAAAAAGTTGTGTTGTGGTTTTCGTATTTTAGACAACTTGTACGTGTGATAAAAAATTGTGTTGTGGTTTAGTGAGAGACTAAAACCTTAGTTTTTATCATGTTCCTTACTTTCAGTTTATCATGTTTTTGAAATAATTTTACAAATCAAACACTCTAAAATTTAGGTTGTTATATCTTGTCTTTTATTTTTTTAGCCGAGCAAACACATCATTGATATATCTAATTAAAACTTCCAATTTAATAGTTTAAAGTGTTTTTTTTACGAGTAATAGTTTAATTTGTAAAATTCATATTCTTTTTCATTGGTTAAAACTAAATGGAATAAAAATTGAAACTATTTTACCCAATGAAATAATTAGATCTCCTCCTCCTATATTTGTGGGTTTTATATTCAAGTCTAGCAAACTCAAATAGAGGTTTTTTCTAAGATTGATCACGAGTCTTCGAGTCCTGTCAAATGTCTTGGATTGAACTTTTGGCACGGTATTTAGTCATGACTATGACCAGTCCATGAATTACATGCATAAAGGAGAGGGCTAATTTGACTTGACCAAGATTCTATAATTTGTATTATACGTGGCCTCTTCATTAGAACATATCCAAAACACAACATTTCTTAAAATCAATTTATATAAGACATAGAAATAATTTGGTATTTACAAGATAAAATATGACTCACTCCAGTAATTTTAAATTAAAGCAAAATTTAGTACCCTATTTTGCTAAGGGATAATAATCTAATCAAGGTCTTAATTAAAGATCTGAAACTGCGATCTAAGCTGCAACATAACAATTTTTTATCTTGTCAAAATCTTCGACTCTCCAAAAAATCAAAGATGACGACAAAATTACTGTTGCGACTGCTATTTAAAACCCTGAATCTAATCTTAGTTTTACTAATTTGTACAAAATGAACCACAAAATTAATTAAGCTTGAATAACTTTCCCGTGAGGAAATCTGACCCTAAACACATGTTCCTCACCCGTGCATTTATCAACCTTAACAACCCAACGACTTTTAATCTTTCCCATTGATCTACTTGTTCCATATCTTGGACTATTATTCTCACTTATTCCAAATCTTGTCACCAAAAGCCCTTCTCCAATTGGCAAAAGTTGAGTCTTTGATCCACATGATAACCAAGACCCTTTGCAACTAAATCCATTGTACCCTACAACAATTGTTCCACCATTTACATTTCTACCCTCTTGAATTGTTTTGAGAATCTCTTCATGATTCTTAATGTTACAATCAATGAGCAAAAAATCAGCTGCTTCATGTTGGTCCAATAGAAGCACTTCTTGAGCTTTTCCAACCATGAATTGGACTTGATGTGAAGCAATTCCTAAGGCATGTTTGGATGCAATAAGATCTTTATGGTTAGGGACAATACAAATTACTTGTCCACCAGTTTGATTAGCAGCAGCAACTAAAGCTAGTGTGGTAGAATCTGCTACATTAGCACATGCTACAATCATCATTTGTGCATTGTTTCCTGCAGCTAGTGCTGATATAAATTCAGCTACATTTGGCTCTTTGGCTTTTTGACCCTGAAGAAAATAACACAAAAAAATTAGATTAAAAAACAATACTTTATATTATGTTAAAATTAAATTCTAAACATAGAAATTCAATAAGATGGTCAGAAAATATATGAGACATGTTAATATTACTCACCATTTTCAAAGTGCTAAGATAGGCCTTTGTGGCATTTTCTGCAGACCAACAAGCCATAGTTTAGTTTCTTGGTTTTTTTTGTTCCTTTAAGGTTATTTTTAGATGGCAGAGGATTTTCAGAGTTGATACAAATGATGAATGCTTTGGTTTTGGTTCTTGAGCTTATATATATAGAGAGAGGAGCAACTTGGGGCTCTTGCTAGTTATGGTGGGTCATGTGTCATTCCAACTAGCTTAGACTATAGAAAAATATATGATAATACAAAAATAATATCTATATCTATATACCGAAAAATAAAGCTTCCACGGTTCCATGTGACATGTGTATATAAAACATTTTTTTTATGATGATGTGTATATAAAACATACACCAACATGGGTAGGTATATTCAATATTTTTAAAATTTTCAATAAATAATAGTACAAGTTATTCCCTTCTTTGTAAATTAAGATCTGAGATTTGGAAATAATGACAATGCACACATGAGTGTGACACGTATATTAGATTCTTTTGTTCATGGCAAAAAGGAAACAAAGCAGGTATATAGTATATATATACTAGTACCAGTTGATTTCATCAATCTCTTTGTTGACCAAAAATGTAACTTAGGTTAGCTTCCTGGATAATGGCCAAAGACAAAAAATAATTGACTACAAGTGTGGTTTATAATTTATAAATAAATGATAGACACTGTATGATTCTTTAGGAGTATAAATATAATATATATTCCTATTTATTAAGCAAATAGGTGGGTAATTTGATAATCTATTTTCATTTCGGGCTGGGACAAGGATGACAAAATGGATTAATTTAAATTAGATTGAGGGTCTGTTTGTTAAAGATTAAAATAAAAGTGATTTTGACATAAAATAATTTAGAGATTATATTTAAAGATTTTATAAAAAACAGAATCTATTTTGCGTTTGTTTACCGAAATAAAAATCATTTTTTTTACACAAATAATCTAGTTTGTTTTGATACAACTATATAAAAGAGATTTTTTGTTACAAAGTTAGTTCAATCTTTTAAAAAATATTTTCTCTCTCCTCTAAAAAAAAATCTATTTTTTGAGAAGCTCCTCTTAATAACTTCTCATTTGAAACTGTTTTTAGATTTTTTTTAAAAAGCTGTAACAAACGGATGCAAAACTCTTAAAAGTGATTATTTGTTTAAAATAAGTGATTTTTTTTTTTAAAAAAAAACTATAACAAACGGGCTCTGAATTGTAAGAGGCGGAGAAAAATAATTCATAAATCTATTTACAATCTACTAAGTTCTTTAAAATTTAAATAATCCAATATAATTTATCCATTAAACATAAAAATATCCAATATATCCATTTTCCTCTTTTCAATAGATGAACATTCATCTAATTCATAAAATTATATTGAAAATAATAATTTTTATTATTTTAAAAAATTAAAATATATATTTTATTTATTAATAATTTTAATAAATGTTGGAAGTGATGATAGTCGGGGTGGTGGACAGAGGCAATAGTGGTCATTAGTGGGGTTTTTTTTTGTTTTTTTGAAGTAACCTAGTGACCATACACACACGCCTTAAATTTGGAGAAGTGGAAAATCTTAATTCGAATTTAGTCCCCTATATATTATTATTCTTATGGTTACCAATCAAGTTGTATTTAAATGACACCGCCGGTGCTATTTTATTTTTATATAAAAACTATCAATTTCCTTTAAAATAAAATTGATCAATTGGATCTTCATAAAAAGGTTGCAAACTTGCATTCTGTAAGAAGTAAAAAATAGTAAGTTTATTTAAGTACTTCTTTATATTAAATACACAGTTTTATGATAAATAATTATGTTTTCGATAAAAAAAAATGTTATTTTTTTAGATGTTTTAACCTATGTAATATTGTATAAGATAGACAAACTCAATTATAATCTTTTGATGGTTATCTCAAATATTCTAGGTGCTGTTGAGATGAGTAACTTGCAGCAGAATGCCTTAGCTAATTTTCAGTTTAAAATTATGACTAAAGTGCTTGTAGACGGGTTAACTTTTACTGCCCCCAAACTTGTGTCTGAGCAGCAAAGAAGTTTTTTTTCAAGGAAGACAAATCTCTAATTGTATTGTTGTGGTGTCTAAGGCCATTAATGTTATAAATAAGAAGAGCTTTGCTGGTAATTTGACACTTAAAATTAATATCATAAAGGATTTTGATACTTTGCACTGGAACTTGTTTCTTGATGTGCTTGCTCGCTTTGCTTTTGGCCCCATTTTGTGTGACTAGATTAAGGAAATCTTACACTCAGCCAAGCTTTCGATTCTTGTTGATGGCAACTTTGTTGGATTTTCTAAATGCGTGAGAGGTGTTAGGAAAGGTGACCCTTTATCACCTTTGCTTTTCTATATTATAAATAGAACAACTCCATATGCATAAGGGATATATTACTTAGGTTTTTATTACTTGTTGCACTTACTTATAACATAAAATCATCTATAATCTATATTCTATCTAGCTAGCAGCTACTATACAAAGCATCCTCACGACCTCATAACATTATCAAACATAAACACCAACTTTTTATTATCAAAATCGACTCATTTATATTAAAGAAAAACATGCACATGTAAACAAATTATGAAATTGATAAGGAATCCTCGAGACATGCCAACACCAAACAATACTATATTTAGAAGATAGATTAAGCTGGCTATGGTTATTTAAGAAATGTTGATTGATTCTTTATGCAATATGGAAAGCAAACAAAGATCTAGAACATTTCCAGCTGTGTTGTTCCCCCTACCAAGAACATTGCTAATTCATGAGTAATTGTCTGTCCACTTGTCTCTGGCATCTTTGCAGCGCAAGATGCTCATCATCTGTCTTATTCTATAGGGGGATGATGATGGAAATAATTGGTGGACGTGGACCTTATATTAATTGTTTAGTTAATATAAATTTCTTTGTTTTTCTATATCCAAATACTCATTTCACCTTTCCTGGTTTGTTCCAAATTGAATTCAAAGAATCTAATAAGATTAAAAAAAAAATGCAAATAGAAGTAAACATGACTATATGCATGAGAATGTGGTCCTGAGAATGTGACAAAAATTAAGAGAAAAAAATGAAGGTCAATTCAACATTTATCTAAAAAAAATGTAGAAATCAACTAAAAATAGAGACAAGTTATGGGTCTATAGAAACTGTGGTTTCAATTGTTTTTGGGTGTATGCATGAAAGGAACGTGATTGTATGGGTGAGTATACCTCATTTATAAGCTAAGTATGGTACCTTGTCTGGTACCATTGTCGTGTATTTATGGGATGCATGTACTATCTCTAGTGTCTTCATTTTGAGACATTATGGGCAGCAAGAAAGAATAAACGCTATTCGATCGACACATTCTGATATTGTTTTGCCGATTGAGACATTTGGATATTTAAAAAAGTTGAAAATGTAGATTTGAAGATGTTATTTAAGATAAGAAAAAAATTATGTTTTTATAATTGTTGAATTTTTTTAGTGGATATATCTTTCTCTTGAGTTTTGACAGTAATGTGTTAATAAGTAAGCTATAAAGTTAAGAATAAGTTAAAGTCGGAATGTATGAGGTTTTATGCTAATTTATACCATGTTTTTAGGAATAGAGTTATAATAAAAAAAATAATACTATGGCCTCACATTATAATTTCTTTTATATTAAGTTTCTGGAACTGTCTCACATGGTGAAAGACTGCAAAGACATTTGATATGTTGAAGTGTGAGTTCAAATTTGCAATTACCTACTTCTTAACATTTAGTATGTGTGAGCTTCGTCCTTAAGCTATTTAGAATTAAAAAACAATGTAGTATATACATTTGATTGAATCTTTTGTATGAATAGTGGTGACTTGGAAAAAAAAATTAAATGAGTTAGGATGGTTATAATTAGTTAAAAAAACTTAAGAAAAAATTAATTTAATTTATTAATTTATCATGCAATCAAGAATTATGTATTGTTCATAAGTTCTAGTTCAACTAGCAAAAATGTCAAAATTGTTAAACCGAACGTCGTGATCGGGGTTCGAACTTCGGTCTCTCTACTTGTGTGTGAGAGTTTCAACCGTTATTTGTTATTAAGTACATCTACCAAAAAACAAGAATTATGTATTGTCACAAAAAAATATTATGTATAAAATTGAAGTTAAGAATTAAAATTATTTATGTTTATGTCTTCCTTCGAAATTCTAAGTTGATTTTTATCTCATTTTAAATTCCATACAGCTCTTAGGGAAATCTTTTAGTGGCAATGCAGATTATAATAATTTCAAAATAGTTTCTTTAAACTATTTTACGTTTATGGGTGATCTATTCTTCTATTGCATGATGAAAGACAGTGAACAATACTTTGCAATATTATTTAATTAACATATTTTATAACATAATTAAAAAAAATTGTTTTTTTTGGTAGTGAAAAAAAAAATTGTTTTAATCAAGGGGTAAAGTAATATGATTTTATAATAGAGTTAATTAAAAATATCATTTATTTTGTCTTTATTATTCGATTTTTTTTCAGAGGAGTTTTTTTAAAGCTTCTAACATACTTTTTTTTTTGGTAGAAAAGTTTATATTGTATAAGCTTTAAAAAAAAGTGTCAATATTGCAGCTCCTTCTACCGAAAAATTATGTCATAAGCTACAATATTTCATAAATTTTGTTATAAGCTACAATATTATGTATAAGCTACAATTTTTGTTGAAACTCCTTCTACCAAAAAATTATGTATTAGCTACAATATTAACACTTTTCATAATTTTTAAAGCAATCTACAGTTGCGCACAAAAATAATAGAATCACAACAAAAATTATGAAAAGTGTAAATATTGTAGCTCCTTCTCCGATAGTGCGTCCTCCATCTACAACACCGCCTCAAGCCAAAATGATGATCCACTGCCCATGATTACGCTCATTCATGGCTCCCACTGAAACCAAGTGATAAATATACAATTCTGGGATGGGGCAAGAATGAACTTAAATGTTTGCTCAAAAACACCAAGTAAAAAAAAAAAAAAAAACAGGCAAAGAAATTTGATAGGAGTACAGATTGAAGGTTCTCATAATTTATGTGCAATTTCACTCATGATTTGGTAGAGTTAAATATTAAAGTTGGCTCCAACAAATTGATAAGGAATATGTCGTACATTGTTTAGAGATTAAACAAGTTGTTGTATGGAAAGAATGTGTTTTCTAGTAACACCCTTCTCTAATGACATCCTAAAATCATATCAAAATGCCTGCCTCTATTACAAAATCAAACCTTTGACTCATTTTCTCTTCCTTTTCATGTTCTACGACTCCCATTCTCTTCTCTCCTCTCCTCTTTTCATCCTCTCTTTCTACTCTGCTTCATTGTCGCATCCTCGTCAATATTATATTATCTTCATGAAGCAATTTTTGTCACATTTCAAATGTAATAAACTCCATTAACAAACCCTTTGATTTTCCTTTTTGTTGGGGATTTTGCATTTGTTCTCTTCAAATTGGTGTTGATCATTTTTTGTGATTTTATCGGTTTGTACAAGTATATATTCGGCTCATAATAATCTCAATTAGTTATTGAACAATTCAAGAATTTTGAATTATAAAACAATTTGAGATTATTATTAGCCGGATATATGGATGAAACAAATTAAGTTCACAAAATGCTCAAATCGTATAAGCTACAATTCAACATCACATAAAGAATACACCAATTATAACTTATAAGGCAGAGAAAAAACTCTTAAGCATAAACAATTTCGAACAGATTTTGCACATTTTAAGATTCTACTCAAGATTGAGATCGGTAAGGTAGAGCAAAATCGCAAAATCATAGGACTTTAGGATTTTGATAGAAATTTTAACAACAATAGTCTTAATTATAACCTATAAACTGCATCGTATTTGATTACACAATCATACATCCGTGACTCAAGAAATTTTGCAACCCCAGTATTTTTCACCTATAAAAGAAAAACGACAACAAAGAAATATATACAAAAAATAACATCATCAGTATCCAATTTCTCAGATTTTAAGAAGCAAGTTAAAAAATAATAAAAAGAATTACCATTGCAATCTTCATAGAATCACATTTAAATTGAGCATAAAGATTTGTTTCTATTCCTCGACCCTGTCATAAGAAATGTGTCAGCGTTTAAATTTCACTAGGCAAACCAATTTTTGACTAGGTTTAGTGCATAACTGTATTAGTATAGGCCTCATTGAAGGTTTAACTAATGTCAACGAGAAGAACCCGACAATATGGATTGGAATCTGGTGACTTTAAGGCGAGAAAGTCCCAGTAACTTTGTATTTATCTCTCTCTTGTATTATTTCTCTCACTTTTTTTATTATTTCTCTTTCATGTCTCTTTTATTATTTCCACCTTAAAGTCACTAAATCTCAATTCGAACTATAGATCTTAGTTACAACTTGTTCAATCAACTACTCCATCCGTTCTTTATTAGTTGTCGCTTAAGTTTATTTACACATGCTAAGAAAACCAATAAACATTGTACTTTTGATGGAATTATTTGTATTTTTTCTATAATACTATATTTGTCATTTCATCCACATATTTCTCTCTCAGTAGTAAATAGTTAAGGGTATTACTGACAACACCATAGTTAATAACTTAATATTACATTAAACTTTGAAAACGACAAATTAATTTAAACAAATTTTCATTTTATTGAAGTCTCACATTAGTATTGAAGTCTCAAATTAATTTTCATTTTAGTATTGAAGTTGCATTGAAGTCTCACATTGCTCTGGTTCCCGGGTTGTTGAATCTGTTTGAGTATCCTCATATTTTGAATTAACTTATGGAATGAGATTCAAGTTCATTAAACATGGTATGACGTCCAAAGGATTATAATGTGAAAATTGGACAATAGGCCTTACAAAGGGAGTAAACAGGAGAATGCTATATTTTCTAACCCCAAGAGGAAAAACATACAATGTCAAGGAAAGAACTTATACCATTCCTATTAAAATGATAAGATCTACATCACTGGCAAGGCAAGCTAGCTCTTGTGACACCTTTGTAAGATCAATAGCCTGCAACCCAAGGAACAAAACAACAAAGAAACATGCAACCATGTAATCATCTTACAAGTCAGTGATCTGACAGTATAGGCCATAAACTATAAAGAAACCAGAATTTCCTAATATAACAAACATAATGTTTCTGAAAAAAATCTTACAGGTAAATCATTTCCAGAGTTGGCAATTAAAAGATTTGAAGTGCTGACACCCAAGAGACGTCCTTCTTCATCCTTTAACTGGCAATCAACATGACAGAGTTGGGAAAAAACTTTGGTTATACCAAAAAATTGTTGAAATTAATTTTTGATACCTTTGATATAATTTCGATTAGCTCAGAGTAAGTCACATCATTGATAGAAGGTAAGTCATTAGCAGCCAAAATAACCTGCATTCAAAGCAATTCGAAATTTCGAAATTTCAGAAATAAAACATATAACTTTGTTTTTGCAATTGGTTTCAAACTTCCGGACAAGAAAACACGGTTGAAAGAGAAATAAGTTAGTGTGCAAACCTGACTCCCACGCCGAAGGAGCTCCCTTGCAAATGGCAAAACACCTAAAATAATATCTGCACCAGAGTTATCAACAAATATCATAACCTGCCATGAAAAAAGAAATTGATTATGACGCTACTCTTGGCCAAAATACATCAGAATACAGAAGACATAAAGTGCATTATAAGAATAGTATATTTCTTTAGCCATATGACACTTGCCTTCTTCCAAGACTTCTTGCTCCATCTCATTTTCAAAGTGTCAAGGTCATCAATAATCCATGGTCGAGGTTGGAGATTTTCACAAGTAGCCGAAAACGACATTCCCCCATCCCTAGAGAAAGCTTCTGCAAGCTTCAAGAAATTGAGGAAAGAAAAAGGTAACACATAAACTACATCTACTTATATATAATCCTTCAAACATTGGCACAATGATTTTAATATGTAATTATCTTCTAGTAAGCAAATAAATTTATTTTGAGGTATGGTTTCCATACAAATTGTCAGCTTATGGTTGTACAAAATCAACTATCCATATAGCTAGGTTAATTTTATAACTAACCTCATTCTCAGTTTGTGAGAATTATTTCACCACGATTTTGTTCAAATTTTTAAGCAAGTGTCAGCGTCGAACTTAGATATAAAAATCAGCGACCATAACACCAGAAGAAAACAAAATTAGATATAAAAAATCAAACTACCTGGGGAGAACCAAGATCAAATACGTTCCCTGCAAAAATTCCTCTAACTAAATTCTCAAGTCGCTTGCCTTCATCTTCAATGGCATCATTAAGACGAACAACGTTCTCAAATAGGGAGATGGCCTTTGCATTCTCTTCATTCTGTTGCATTCAAATCATATGTGAAATATTACAACTCTCGGCCAAAATGAAACTACATAATTTATTGACAGTCCACTCCATCCCCTATCTTAATGAGATTGATAAGGATAAGTGTTAAATTTGTTCAACTTCGGCCAACAAAATTATGAAAAGAATCCAGTTAAACATCCACATATTCTTGCCCTAAGATGTTAAATTGCTTCAACCACAATAACCAGATATACACATACCATTCTTCCACATTTTAGCTGAATAGCATTAGCATTTATCATATAGAACCGTAGATTGTTCGCTTAAACTTACCTTGACTTTCTTGAAGATATCTCTAAACCCTAGTTCTTTAAGGAGTTCCTCACGAAGTCTGCATAGAAGCTAGAACAAAAACCAAAAGAATAAGGAGAAATGAGGTAAAACACATAAGGGGAAATTAGACATAATATCAAATATTGTACTTTTTGTTATTTTTCACTTTTGCATATGAAGTTCAGGTAAAGAACATACAAGGATATCAAGAGGATCGCCATGACTTGCAGGATCCTTCTTCAAATCTTCAAGTATTTTAGCATACCTTTTTGAAAGAAATGCAATATTGCAATTAACAACAATTTGAATTATTTAGGATAAAGACAGACATTACAAGCCTGATGTTCATAGAAACATTAGGCTTTCCTAACCAATGAAGTAATAAGAGACCACCTAACCTTTGAGCATAAATTTTAGCTTTATTTGCAGCATCAGGAACGGAAGTATCACTCTCAGCACGCTTCCTGTACCAAATCAAAGCTAAAAATTAATATAAATAAACAAGAAACATTGAAATAATAAAATCCTTGTTTTGAGAGGACATACTTGTAGGAGGGGATACCACTGCAAAAGAGATTAATCCAAGATAACTCAGTGGGAGTGAGGACTTTTGGATCATCAGAAGGGAGCCTCCAAGGAATGGTGCATGGTGAATAATTGGTAGTAACAGTATCATCCATCAACAAAGGGAATCTCACCAACTGTGGTGTACTGATTGTCATTGCTTCTTCTTCTGATAAATATACATTTCAGTTCAGTCACAATGTAATTTACTCATGCAAATAAGTGCAACTGAACATACTATCCTTAAGTAACATTACCAAGTTGTCACTTCTTATGTGACATTCTATCATACATACATTTGTAGATTGAAGTGTTGTTTTGTTTCACTTTGAGACAAAATTATAATGGTGTAGAATTTATTTTAACATCTTTGATTATTTTCAAATAGAATTGATTTCGCCTTCAAAATTAATTCTAACTTGAAGCTCGAACTTGGAGTTCTTGCCTCCAAATTTGATTTTTAGCGTGTAATTTATTGTTCAACTCATTTTTACATGAATGTATCCAAATTTTAAACTAAAATCATTTTTTGTTGCTGCAAAATCAAAGACATGTGCATAGAGTTAGTCCTAGGATTTTCGGTGTCATGTGTGAATCAATAAAGTTGTGTCATTTTAATTATTTTAATGTCTTTCGTTACGTTGTAGAAGATTCATTCAATCAAGGTTCTTTAAAAGTATTTTTTCAATAGAATTAATCAAAACGGGAAGAAGTATATTTATATGGTACTAACTAGGCTTAATTGGACATTTGATGGCCTATGTAATTTCTAAGTTTCATTTTGGTCAGTTGATTATTAAAAATACCGTTTTGGTCACTCAAATATGCTTCTGTCAGCCAATTTAGTCTCGCTCTGTTAATTTTAACCTAAAATGTCTAAGGTGGACCGACATTGTAGGTCGTCCACCGTAGACCTTATTAATTTATTTAATTTTAACCTTTTGATCATTTTGAAACAAAATTGACCCTTCGATCATGCAAAACTATTGAATCTAATAGTGAACCACCAACATATGATTTTTCTTTCATTTTCTTCATCATCTTCTTTATATTTCTTCTTCATCTTTATCTTCATCATCTTAACACCACCTTCATCAACACATCAACATTCATAAAAACCGAGGAAAAAAAATCCAGAAACAACAACAACTATAAAACACAACATCATCGTCGTCATCATCATTATCAACATCATCTCATCACTACACCTTCACCATCATCAAGAACAACAACAATCAAACACACGCGCATAAACATAACCATGATAACATTAAACATATATTGTAACCATGATAACAGCATTGATGATATAAGAGATACCTAGTGTTTGGGAATGATGATTGGCCAGTGCTGATTGATGAATGCAATGTTGTAGGGAGAGAGAGTTAACCCTGCAGGTTGTTGAAAGAGTAGAAACAAAATGTGAATGAAATGATGATGATGATGATGAGGCAATATAATTCCAACGGCTGCAGCACCTATGAGTTTGAGTTGGTAATAATATAATAAATGGTTTTACTTTCTCCATTAAAATGAAGCTATCAACCTATGAAACACGAATATGGATACAGACACCAGACATGACACGGACATTGACACGCCGACACCGTTGATAATCTGATAAAATCATATAATTTAGTGTAATCATATGTGTTGGTGTCGTTCAATGTCGGACATGACATGTGTCCGATACCATGACACGCCTAATCCAAAGAGTGTATGTGCTTCATAACTATCGACTAATCTTAGAAAAATGAATGATATGATATTTAATATCAAGTTTGAGTGGCATACCTTAATACCTATCTAGTTTCTCAATGTTGATATAGGATTGTAGTTCACTTGAAAAAGACGGAGTGCTTGCTTGCTTGCAGTGTAAAATGAAAATGGGGAGTTTTTGTTTGGCTGTGCTTGACCTTAGAAGTTAGGTCTATCTATAGAGGCCTTTAGAATGACGTTAATTAGTATCTAATGCATTATACATGTGGGGTTGGGCACCCTTATTTCTACACTCTTCTTCATGGCATTCATTATTCTTGGGTGCACCTTGAAGCCAAAGAAGTTGTGCTCTTTGAACACAGCAATTGTCGACATCGTATCCAACAACAAAGATGAGACAAGGTGTGTGGGTCATGCACAAAAACCGAGGCGAGCTCAATTTCAACGTGAGTATTGATGATTGTGTTCACGAGCGCGGCCAGGAAAAAAAGTTAGGGTGGACCACTAAAATTAATCGTTGAAAAATTGTTTAAAGCCTCACAAAATAGACCTATAATTGAATTATTGAAATTTTTCGGATGGGCCACAACACCACTTTGCGGGAATTTGGATCAATCGAAACCTAAAACCGATATAAAATTGTATAAAATCTCGCAAAATAGACCTATAATTGAATTATGGGTTAATAGGTCTTTACCCCCTGTAATATAGGTCATTTTCGGTTTTGCCCGCTGTAAAATATTTTTTTTGATTTACCCCCTGTAAAATATTTTTGTTTTGATTTACCCTCCTAATAGGCCAAACAAAAACGAAAAATTCTTGAAAAAAAATAAAATTGGTTTTTGTTTGGCCTATTGGGGGTAAATCAAAACAAAAATATTTTACAGGGGGTAAATCAAAAAAAATATTTTACAGGGGGAAAATCATAAATGACCTATATTACAGGGTAAAGACCTATTAACCCTTGAATTATTTAAATTTTTGGGTGGGGCACTACACCACTTTGCAGGAATTTGAATCAACCGAAACCTAAAACCGACACAAAATTGTATAAAATCTCGCAAAATAGACTTATAATCGTTGTTTTTTTAATTTTTCCAGGTGGGCCGTGGCCCACCCCAGCCCATGAAGGGCTCCGCTACTGATTGTGTTCTTTTAACATTGAGAAATGATAGGTAGGGTGGACACTCTTAACTTGTACACCTCTAATTTGTACCACTCCTGAAATTCAGTTAACCAAATATATGGTTTGTGTGACTACATTTTTTTGATGTAGTCACACAGACCATATATTTGATTAACTGAAATTGTACAGAGTGGTACAAAGGGGTCACACAGACTATATATTTGGTTAACTGAAATTTTACAGAGTAGTACAAAGGGGTGTACACTACCAATCTTTATTCTTTAACATTTCTCTAATTTTTATCAATTTTTGAAAATATGTTTATATAATATAAAAGATAATTTTCTAAAAGAAAGAAGAGTTTGTATCATTAATCAAAATAGTACTTTGATTAAGAACCCGCTTTGTTATAAGTTATTTTGAAAAAATATAGTCATTTTTAAGAGTATTACATTCATTTATTAGTTTTTTTTTTTTTACAAAAACATCAAAAAAAACAACTTTAAATGAGTAAGTTGTTATGAATAGTGTTTTTGAGGAAGGAGAAAATAAAATAGAGGTCTTTCTAGATAAAGACATCTTAAAACCAATCAAGAAATGTTTCATTTGTTACTTAAATAATAATATCAATTGTGTAACAAAATAATAAAATTGTAACAATATTCTTTCTGCCTGCAATCTTATTTTGAAAATGTCTCTATTTGACCCAAATTCTTATTGAAGGCATCTTCTAGATTCATACAGCACTCTAAAATTTTATGAATAGCTCTCATGCATAATATATATCTTAGTATTTAACTATTTTAAATTATAAAACTATTCTCAATCTAACATTCAGAAAGAAAAAAACCATTAATTAAATGGTTAATTAAGTTTTTAGTCCCTATAAATATTCACAGTTTTGTTTTTAGTCCCTACAAAATAAAATCACACTTTTTAGTCCCTCTGACATTTTCCTTAAGCATTTTAAGGACCAAAACTGTTGATGGAAATTTTTGACAGGGACTATAAGTAGTGCTGATGGAAAAATTTATAGGGATGCTGATGGAAAATTTTATAGGGACTAAAAAATGTGATTTTATTTTGTAGGGACTAAAAACAAAACTGTGAATATTTATAGGGGCTAAAAACTTAATTAACACCCTAATTAAATTAGGGATCCAAAGAAAAAGCCAGATTTGGAAACCTATTAATACAACAAACAAGGAAATAATCAACAATATAGAGATAGAATTCATAACAAGGACAAAAATATGTACCCTAAATATATTTGCTACAATGATAAGTAACCATCACCAGAGATACATCATGGGAACAAAACAACCACGTGGAAAACTAACAAACCAACTAACATCTAACAGTAAAAATTGCAACTTTTGACACATGACAACCACTATTCTGTCCTGGTAAGTTAATTTTGACAGCATCGGTACAAGCATGAGGCTCATTCAACTCAAGCATTTGATTGGCTATTGTTAGGTAAATGATCTCTGTCATCAGCAGATGAGTTGTTCCTAGAGTCTTGAGCATTGTTGTTGAAAGATATAGATATAAATTTATGAAGTTAGTGAATTGATGCTACAGAAGGAAACTCAAATGAAATTAATATTTGATATGTGTGAAATCAAGGGTTAAATAAGTTTTTGGTCCCTATAAATTAATATATGATGATGTGACGAGTGATATGATGATAGTATGAGTGATATGGTGATTTGTCAAATGTTATGATAATGTGGCAAGTGGAATGAGACGATGATTAACTCATGAGTGATATTATGATGTACCAAATGATGATTTGCGAACAATCTATAGTATTTTTTTTTTCCCTTTTCAGTTTTGGCTCATTTTCATTTAAAATGATCATGACATTATTGCACAATATCATATCATTTGTCACATTGCCATATTTCTATTCCCATTTCACAAAAAAGAAAAATGTCAATGATTTGAAAAATTGGGAGACTAAAATCTCGGATTTATAGTCTGGAGGGATCAATTGGATAAAATAGGGAGACAAAAAATGTAATTAAGCAAAAATAATTTGTCAATCCCTTGATAGTCAAACAGATTCATCAAAAGAATGAAGAAACGCATACAACTCATATACACATTCAAGAATTCTCGTATTCCTAAGACATATATATCTCAAATAGTTCATTCTCAATGGCCATGAAATTCTCAACTCAATTTAAAAACACTAATCTGTATATGATCAAATGGTATTAGAGAACAATCTTGAATGAAAATTCTGCCTTGTAAAAGAATCAGGCTTAAGTATAAGCTCTAAACTTCATTGTATTTGATTACACAGTCATACATCCGTGACTCAAGAAATTCTGCAACCTCAGGATGTTTCACCTGTAAAAGAAAAATAATGACAGTAAAATAGAAGAAAATAACATCATCAGTATTCAATTTCTCATATTTTACGAAGTTAAAAAATGATACAAAGAATTACCATTGCAATCTTCACAGAATCACATTTAAATTGAGCATAGAGATTTGTTTCTATTCCGCGCCCCTGTCATAAGAGATGTGTCGGTGTTTAAAACTCAAACTAATTTCTAACAAGGTTTATTGAATAACTGTAGACGCCTATTGAAGGAAGAACTAGAGACAATGAGAACTCAAAAATATAGCTTAGATACAATTTACAACTTGTCCAATCAACTACTTCCTCCGTTCCTTTCTAGTTTCTTTTAAGGCCATTTACACATACTAAGAAAACCAATAAACTTTGTACTTTTAATAGAATTATTTGCCTATTACTATAATACTCTTAATTATTAATTACCTCATCCGCATATTTCTCTCTCAGCAGTAAATAGTTACATGTATTATTAACAAAACCACTGCTAATATAGCTTTATAAAAGTGACAGTTGAAAAGGAACGAAAGGATGTGTTGTGTGAATTTCGCCACTAGGCTTTGTAGAAAGGGGAAAAGGGGGAGTAAATATGAGGATGCTACATTGTCTAACCCCCAATAGAAAAAGCATACAATGTCTAAGAAAGAACTTATACCATCCCTTCTAAAATGACAAGATCTACATCACTAGCAAGGGAAGCAAGCTCTAGTGACACCTTTGTAAGATCAATAACCTGCAATCCATAGAACAAAACAACAAAGAAACATGCAACCATGTAATCATCATACAAGTCAATGATCTGACAGTATAGGCCATAAACTATAAAGAAACCAGAATTTCCTAATATAACAAACAAATGTTTCTGAAAAAAATCTTACAGGTAAGTCATTTCCAGAGTTGGCAATTAAAAGATTTGAAGTGCTGACACCAAAGAGACGTCCTTCTTCATCCTTTAACTGGAAACCAACTTGACAGAGTTAGGAAAGAACTTCGGTTATACCAAAAATTTGTTGAAATTAATTTTTGATACCTTTGATATAATTTCAATTAGCTCAGAGTAAGTCACATCATTGATCGAAGGTAAGTCATTAGCAGCCAAAATAACCTGCATTCAAAGCAATTCAAAATTTAAAAAAACTTCAAAACTGGACAATGAATCATGTACAAATAAGAGTTCGGTGGAACTAATTAAAGTACTTAAAACAAATTATAAAATCTGAAGTTCCTCTAAATTCCTTATAAAGCAAAATGAATTCCATATGTTTCAACACATTTATTGATTGTGTTCAATAATAAAAATGCTATAATTATCCTCCCCATCCTTCCCCCACAACTTAACACAAAATTGCATGTGCGAAACATGTAAAACGCGTCATATGGAAAAGACAAGAAAAGCCACATAATTTACGTGGTTCGACAGTTGTTGTCATGTCCACAAAAATAGTCACTTCAACAAAAGAACATATAACTTTGTTTTGGCAATTGGTTTCAAACTTCAAGACCAGAAAACACGGTTGAAAGAGAAATAAATTAATGCGTGCAAACCTGACTCCCGCGCCGAAGGAGCTCCCTTGCAAATGGCAAAATACCTAAAATTATATCTGCACCTGAGTTATCAACAAATATGATAACCTGCCATGAAAAAGAAATTGATTATGACACTACTCTTGGCTAAAATACGTCAGAAGACATAAAGTGCATTAAAAGAATTGTATATTTCTTTAACCATATGGCACTTGCCTTTTTCCAGGACTTCTTGCTCCATCTGATTTTCAAAGTGTCAAGGTCATCGATAATCCATGGTCGAGGGAGAAGATTTTCACAAGTAGCCAAAAACGACATTCCATCCCTAGAGAAAGCTTCTGCAAGCTTCAAGAAATTGAGGGGAAAAAAAAGTAACACATAAACAACAACTACTTATATACAATCCTCCAAACATCGGCATATGATTGTAATGAATAAATAAATGTCTTCTAGTAGGAAAATAAATTCATTTTGAGAAAAGGTTTCCTTACAAATTGTCAGCATATGGTTGTACTGAATCAACTATCCATATAGTTCCAGTTAATTTTATAACAATCTCTTTCTCGGTTTGTGAGTACGATTTTGTTCAGATGTTTAAGCAAGTGTTGGCTACCATAACACCAGAAGTGAACAAAATTACATATAGAAAATCAAACTACCTGGGGAGAACCAAGATCAAATACGTTCCCTGCAAAAATTCCTCTAACTAAATTCTCAAGTCGCTTGCCTTCATCTTCAATAGCATCATTAAGACGAACAACATTCTCAAATAGGGAGATGGCCTTTGCGTTCTCTTCAGCCTGTTGCATTCAAATCATATATGAATTATTATAAATCTTGGCCAAAATGAAACTACATGATTTATTGATAGTCCACTCCATCCCCTATCTTAATGACATTGAAAAGAATGCATTTGAATTCCCGATATTCTTTCTGCAAGATGTTAAATAGTTTCTACCTCAATAACCAGATATACACATACAATTCTTCCAAATTTTGGCTGAATAGTATTAGCAATTATAACTTAAAACCGCAGATTGTTTGCTTAATCTTACCTTGACTTTCTTGAAGATATCTCTGAACCCCAGTTCTTTAAGAACTACCTCACGAAGTCTACATAGAAGCTAAAGCAAAAACACAAAGAATAAAGAGAATAAGGGAAAACACAGAAGAGGAAAACAGACATATATCAAACATTTTAGTTTTGGTAATTTTTCTCATTTGCATATAAAGTTCAGGTAAAGAACATACAAGGATATCAAGAGGATTGCCATGACTTGCAGGATCTTTCCTCAAATCTTCAAGTATTTTAGCATACCTTTTTGAAAGAAATGCAACAAAAAAAAATGCAATATTGCAATTAACAACAATTTGAATTACCTAGGATAAAGACAGCGCATGCCTGATGTTTATAAGAAACAGTTCTCAAATAAAAAAAACCTCTCAAAGTAAACGAAAAGGGAAAAATGAAGTAATAAGAGACCACCTAACCTTTGAGCAAAAATTTCAGCTTTATTTGCAGCATCAGGAACAGAAGTATCACTCTCAGCACGCTTCCTGTACAAAATAAAAGCTAAAAATTAATATAAACAAGAGGCATTGAAATGATAAAATCCTTGAACGACATGCTCAATTTTGTTTTTAGAGATCATACTTGTAGGAGGGGATACCACTGTGTAGGAGATTAATCCAAGATAACTCGGTGGGAGTTACGACACGTGGATCATCAGAAGAGAACCTCCAAGGAATGGTGCATGCTGAGTATTTGGTAGTATCAGTATCATCCATCAATAAAGGGAATCTCACCAACTGTGATCTACTACTTGCCATTGCTTCTTCTTCTGCTATAAATATACATTTCAGTTCAGTTACAATTTAATTTACTCATAAAGTAAGAGTCCTAAGAAAAGGCTGCAAATAAGTGCCTGAACATACCATCCTTAAGTAACATTACCAAATTGTCACTTTTTATGTGACATTTTATCATACATTATACATGCATACGTATGCAGTGTATTTCGAACTAAGGTATGTTCAAGGAACTGTTCGGCTTACTTTTAACTAGAATTAATTTTTGTCGCTGCAAAATCAAATACACGTGCATATGCATAACCATGATAACAACATTAATGATATAAGGGATACCTAGTGTTTGGGAATGAATGCAAGCTTGTTGGGAGAGAGGGTTAACCCTGCAGGTTGTTGAAAGAGTAAAAGAAACAAAATGTGAATGAAATGATGATGATGATGACGACGACGAGGGAGTATAATTCCAATGGCTGCAGCACCTATGGCTATGAGTTTGAATTGGTGATAATATAATAAATGGTTTTACTTTCTCCATTGAAATGAACCTATGAACTAGTCTTGATAACTTGAATGATATGATATGTAATATTTAATTTCAATGTATAAATGAAATGAAATTGGAAAACAATTATTCTGGTGTGTAATAGTTTGTGATTTTCGAAACTAAAAAGTTTTTTACGTCCAATATTTTAGAGTATTATTAATAATTTATTTATGTGGATAGCATAATACTAGAATTGAACATATAGTTTGAGTGGCATACCTTAATGTTGACGGAGGTTTGTGGTTGGTTCACTTTGAAAAGAAGGAGTGCTGCTTGTAGTGTAAAATGAAAATGGGGAGTTTTTGTTTGGCTATGATTGACCTTAGGAGTTAGGTCTATCTATAGTACACCTTTATGACCTTAATTAATATCTAATGTTTGTGGGGTTGGACAGTCAAAAATGGACACCCTTAATACTACGCTCTTCTTCATAGCATTCATTAGGTTTCTTGTGAAGCTAATGTGCATCTTGAAGCCAAAGAAATTGTTGGTTTATCTTTTAGGTTTGAGTTTGGATCCTCTATTTCTCAAAAGAAGTTTTAGAATGTCATTTAAAATTTTAGATTTGAGTAGATAACTTGGTATTAAAATATTATCAATATAATTGACATTGTATGTGTTCACTGTATATTAAAAGAAAGACAAGTTTATCTCATTAATCAATTATAATATTTTGATTAAAAATCCGCTTGTTATAACTTATTTTTAAGAAAAAATCATCTAAAAAAATATACAATCATTTAAAGAGAATTGCATTTGTTTGTTATAGTTGTTTTTTTTTAAATCAGAAAACAACTTCAAATGAGAAGTTTTTAAAAAAAAAAAAGGATTTTTTTTTTCTAGATACGAGATATAATGAAATAGAGGTATTTTTGAATAAAGATATGTTAAAACAATCAACAAATTGTCAATTTTTGGTTCAAGTTAGTCAACTTTTTTAAAGAATGCTATTTAGTTTGAGAGATTCTAACCAACTCTTGATAGATCTCAATGCTGGTTTTGTTGTTGCCCCTGATTTTATCTGAATGGAGGCTTGTATTTTTTTCTCTTGTTTGTTTCTTTGTTTGGGGTACGCCCTTGTTTTACACCAAAAACAAAAGGTAGACTAACACATTCAGAAATTCAATAAAACAATCCCATATGAAAATGTTTAATTTGTTACCAATAAAATTACATCAGTTGTGTAACAATATTCTTGCTGCCTGCAATTTTACTTTGAAAATGTCTCTATTTCACCCGAATTCTTATTGAAGGCATCTTCTACTTCATAGACTCATACAGAACTCTAAAAATTTATGCATAGTTCTCATGCATAATATTTCTCTTATCATTTAACTATTTTAAATTATAAAACTTTTCTCAATTTAACATTCAGAAAGAAAACCATTAATTAAATTAACTATTGTATTTTAACTTGTTCAAAAAATAAACTATTGTATTTTAAATTTAGGGTGCTTCAAAAAAATATATATTATTGTGACAGTGATGATAGCAACAGTTGTAGTTACAGAAACAGCTATAACCATCAATTAATTATTTAGATTGAAAACTACATACTACCAGTAGTATATGATTTATTAAAATGCAGAGTGACCTTTTATCAACAAGAGAAGGTAAGCCTAAGAAGCTGACATGCAAATTCTTCATTCACAACAGAATAACTTGATTTAAAGTTACAGTTCACATCACATCCAATCACACTTAATTATAGCATCCATATATATAGAGAATAGAATTCTTAACAAGGACAAAAATAATAGCACATGTACCCTACATCTATTTGCTACAATGATGAGTAAACATCACTAGAGATACATCAGAGGACCAAAACAACCACGTGGAAAACTAACATCTAACACTAAACATTGAAACTTTTGACAACCATAATTCTGTCCTGGTAAGTTAATTTTGACAGCATCAGTAAAAGCATGAGGTTGATTCAACTCAAGTAGTTGATTGACTGTGATTAGAGTCCTTTTCAGGTAAAGGATCTCTGTCTTCAGCAGATGAGGTGTTCCTAGAGTCTTGAGCATTGTTGTTGAAAGAAACAATATTCTCTTCTTGAAATGCAGCAGGTGTCATAAATGGCTTCACTCCACCAAAACTTACTTCATTAGACACATGATGATTAACATGTGGAGGAGGATTATTATGTGTAATAGTTGATATATTATGCTCCACCCTCTGCTTCTTGCTGTTGTGCTCCAGATGGTGACCAGGAAGAAAACTTCCCACAACAACCTGATGCATGCACAACATAGTGAGCGTTCGAAAGAGTGTTAAATGTGTTAGTAGCACTTTTTTTATATATAAAACCTACTCCTGAGGTTTACCTGCACGGGACCAGAAGCTATAAGCAAACCAGCGAGTCCACCACCCAATACTCGACCATCTGGGCCTGCCAAAGAGACACTCATCCCACCAGATCTGCTTCTTGTAATTCCATTCTCAGTTGGCATAAAGGAACCAGATAAGGAAAGAATCTCAAACCGCCCCTGTAAAAGCACCCAGTGTGAAGTATGAATGTATTAAATCCATTCACTAAGGGCATAAATGAAATTGGACGATATATGTAACACCGATTCAGTACGAAGTTAGTTAGTCGATGCCATAGAAGGGAAACTCAAAATTAATATTTGATAAGTATAGAATCAATACATCAATACATATAATACAAGATGGACATAGCTGCATATACACGAAGGACTTTATGGTACATACATTCCAATATGATAGAGAAACAAATGACTGAACTCTTTATTATTTTTTTATGTAAATGAACAAGATTGAACTCACCTCATATGTTAAAGTACCCCCTGAAGAAGTCGATTGACGGAGTGTAACATTTGAAATTGTGCCAGTGGCAGAGAGAATGCATATTGCACGTGATCCTTGTTGGGAGGACATAATTTTCATGGTAACATCCTGAGACAGAGCATAGAAAATCACAAATGCTAAAATGAGCATGTGGAACACCAAAAATGAAATTCAAAAACTACAATCCAGAGTTAATAATATACTTCGATAATGACAACATACACAACCACTTGATCCATACCATATACCATAGTAAAATATGATACAAGGAAATGAACAGACTATAGTCATAATCTAACTAAAGTTCAGGATATAGACGTAAAAGGAAAGGAACAGATTACCTCGCCAGAATTCACTGTAAGCACATAAGCTGTGAAGTTGGCACCTACTGAGTATGCAATTCCCTCACTTACACCTCCACCTACAACTACATAAAATACGTATAAGGAAGATCAATTGATGGAGAAAGACAGGAAATGCAAGAATGTAATAAAGAAAGTCTAGAGAGGAACTTCCTTTATAGTTCACAAAAATAAAAACAACAACCAGTTCATTCATTATATAAAAGCAATCCATTAAATATAAATATAAAATAAAATAAAATAAAAAGATGCTTATGTATCATTCAGTCAGATCCATCTTGTGAAGGATGAGGTGGATTTGAAGGAAAACGATTTATTTTCCAAGAGACTTCATTAATAGAAACAGCAAATTAAGCATAAAGAATTTTTAGAACGAAGATAAATTCAATAAGCCATATTTGAAAGTCTTAACTCCAGCTCAATTCATTTATTTAATTAGACAGTAAACTCAACATTCTCACACATCGCAACAATACATGGCAGTAAATTCGCCACCCTATTACAGCCCTAATTTTAGAAGATTCTTTATTGCCCTGGATCAACATTGTCATTAGTCAAAACAATTAAGTGTCTTCTCTTCTATGTGTTGCTTATAGAGTTCTAACCACACACTATGCCATAGTGCAGAAGCGATTATAACAGTATCCACATAACTGAGTCCATAATTCATAACCTTCAAAGACAAAGAGTGTCAACCCTCTTAAACAATTAAAGAACCCAGATCTTGTTCAGATATAGAAGTCACCAAGTCAGCATGTTCACTTGCATGCAAAATGTAACATATGCATGCTGTTTACCATGTTAAACAACACACAATTCAAAGTTCGCATTTGTCCTACTTGGATGTTGCAAGATAAAGAAAAGGGAAGAAAATGTCAGATTAAGTGATGATTTTTGTCCCTTCTCTTTATTTTGTTGTTTAAAATACTACAAATAGAGTATTATTACGGCCACTGGCCGCTATTGGAAGTATGTAGCAGAGCGGTTTTCTGCTGTCGCTGTTGTGCCCACTTTAGAGGCCAAAATGACAGTGGTTCCAGCAACTAAAAGTTTCAGGAAAATGTAGTATTAGGGATATTTTAGGGTTTTATTCTTCTAATATTGGGATATAAACATCAAATTAAATTTTGATGTTTAGTTATAAGCATTTAGATGCTTAAACTTGTTTGTTTTGAGTTTTTTTGGTAGTTTGATTAAGATAAGAACTATGACTTTTTATTGTTACTTAAGAGTATTTGTTAAATTTCAAGTATTATGCAAATTATTGGCATTTATATATATTGTATTATTAATAATTTAATTTAATATGTATATGAAATTCAGAATACGTTCTCTGAATATAGCATGTTTAGGGTCAGCCACTATGCATCGCTATCATGGATTGATAATAACTATGCCAAAAAAAAAAAAAAAAAAAAAAAAATTTAAAAAA
>Ga0228711_1002623_pt1 | contig 27780 bp, 12 predicted proteins | sample MedpolnodulmetaG_2_FD_177996 | JGI IMG/M metagenome (GOLD analysis project Ga0228711, IMG submission 177996) | Root nodule microbial communities from Medicago polymorpha collected in Santa Monica, California, United States - brown nodules | ecosystem: Host-associated > Plants > Roots > Nodule... | reverse complement strand
CAACATAATATATCTCGTTTATCATGTGAGCAACTAAAAGATGGCTCATATAGAAAACATGCGGTATTTGTTTAAAAAATACAACTTGTTATAACCTTCGTTTTTGAAGCATTCTTCAAACTACGGCGTTTTCAAATTTGAATTTTCATTGGTGATGATCTGTGAAGCCCGGATACGATATAGATACAATACTACATTGATACGGAAAAATTTTAAAAATTAAGATACGATACGGCGGTGATATGTTAATAAAAAAATTATATAATTAAATGTACAATATAATTATAACCATTTTTTAATAATATGCAAATTGTTAACAAACAAAAGAAATCAGTCATAGGCTCATAGCACATCAACATAAATATAAATAATATTGACGATTAAGAGAATAATTTTATTTTTGAAATAACAATTAAGAGAGTGATGCTTAGTCAATTACATTAACAATATATCTCAAAATAAGCACCATCAGTGTTATACTATATCCAAAAGGAACATTGTTAGTGCTATACTATATCGATCTAAAAAGAAGCACTATATCAAAAAAAGAACACATCAATACTCAATAGTTAAGTTATTTTAGTTAGCATTAATTGGGAAGGATAATTATCGGATACTCTCCTATTACGTATCGGGAAGTATCGGATAATTATTTTTTTAAAATAAAATTTAATCTTCGGATACTCTCCCGATACGTTTCGGAAAGCATCAGACAGGTATCGATGCAGAATACGCAGAAAATACGATACGTCATCCATTTTAAAGTGTCGGGACTTCACTTCACTAATGATTTCAAAACTGAATTATAAAATATATACCAAAATATTATAAATCATACACGCACCCAAGTGGCAAAATTATGGTACTTGCATGCGATCATAAATAATTCAAAGCAGAGAAACTAATCTCACATCTGACATCACCCATAAGCTTATCCCCACAAACCAGGCACTAACTAAAAGAAAATAAATTTCTAATTTAGAAAAGCAACGCACAAGAAAAATTAGGTAAATAATCATTTCGGTTAATCATCGTATCCAAATAGCCAAAAATCATAAAGCTAACAATAGTTAATCATTAAAAATTGTCCTTTTTTTTTTACAATAATCATAGAAAAATCTTATAAGTAAAAATCTAATAAGCTAACCTGAGCAACATCACCAACAGTGACTAAGATAGAATCCACGTGTGGCAACACAGAAACCCATCCACCTGAATCCGACAACAACGAATATTTTTGACACCTTATCTGATATTGCAATCCCACTATAAACGGGTAAAAACCACCCATTGAACCGGGTTTATTTCCTGGCAAACTCTCAGAAACCCACATAATTGAACAAAACCGGTTCGAGTCATCACCAACCGGGTTCTCAACCCCCAAACCCTTCATTAACATATCAATGATATTCAAACCCAGTTTCTCAAGAGTAAGTGCAAACTCCCTGAGCGATTCCGGTTTTATCTGGTTTGACTCAGTTGAACACAACGAGTCGAACTGGAACCGGAATGACTCAGCGAGTTTTTCTTCGTCATTTTCATCGTCACCTTCATAACCAAAAGGCCAGTCTTGAGGGAAGAATGATTCTTTTTCATCATGTGAAAGGTTGAAGAGTTTGAGTGACTCTGACTCAGCCAAGTTGGCGAGTTTTGAAGAAACCGAGTGATCATTGAGTTGAATAAAACCAAGTTGAGAAATGGAGGAGATGAGTTTTTCTGGTGTGAGTGATGACAAGGAGAGAGAAGGAGGAGAGGTGGTGGTTGGAGAGGAGCGGCGGGTGGTGGGGAGAGAGAGGTTGGGTGGGAGACGGTGGAGGAGGCGGGAGAGTGCATCAGCGGCGGTGGAAGTTGACAGGTGGTTGTTGTTGTTGGTGGTGGTAGTTGATGGTGTTGGTGGTGGTGCTGAGGTGGAGCCTCCACCATGAAGGTTTTGTGGTAGTATTTGATGATGTTGAGTGTGAGTTGAAGATGCCATGAATATGATGATGACGTGAAGAACAAAAACCTGAACTAGGGTTGAAAACTATGACTCAAAGTTTGGGTCACTTTTTGTTTATGTTGTAACTTGTGTTTGGATTTTTTTAGGGAAAGGAATATATTAGGAGGATTCAGGAGACATGTCTGATGGGTTTGTTGTCTTCCACTATGTTTTTTGTTTATTTATTTGCCTAATTTAATTTGTTTTTTTACAAGTTAATTTAATATCTTCTTTGTTAGTTTGTTTGCCTGATCAAAATGGGATAATATAGTTAGTTATTAATTAATAATGTCTGAATTGGCAGGCAATATCAATCCATATTAATTAGGGCGTTTTTATAAGGAACAAAATGAAAAAGCAACAAACACCATAGATTTTCCTCTTTCCAAATTGTTTAGATTACTTCACTTGAATTAAAATTGATTTTACCACTCAAACTTTATTCTATTAAAACTCGTTTCATGCACATGGTAAGATAGAAATATGATATAATATGATAAACATTTATCATATCTTATGTTTGATGCACACATGATAACAAACATAATACCATATACATCACAATTAAATGAGAAAATTACCATTGCAATTAATTATGTATATTTTAACCTTTTTTAATTAAATATAATTAAGTTATTATTAATTATACAAAGTTATAAAAAAAAATTGGCAATCGTCTTCTTCCTTTGTTTTAGGGGTGCCGTCTTCTTCTTCTTCAATTCCAAAGTACAATTAAAAAAAAATTAATGGCTTTTCAATTAAAAACAAAATCGTTTCTTCAATTACAAAAAAGTTCTATCAATTAAAAAAATTTAGAATCACAGTCCAAGCTCTAAACCAAACCAATTGTTGTTTCTATTGAAGATAATACGAAGTTCATAAATACTCTGTTTCGTCTCTTTTCAAATTTACTTGAATATAAAATACTTTCTTCGTTTTAAGATGAATGTCGTTTAAGGGTTTTACACACATATTAAGAAATTCATTAATTAAATAAAAGAGAGATGTTATTTTATCAAATTGTTCTAATCAACTATTGGTTTGTTTTTCATTAAAAAAAAATAATACTTTGGAAGTAGTGTATATAGTATTAATTGAAGGGTACAATTGAAAATAAAAAGTTATTATTGCATTGGAAACTGAAAGTGACATTCATTTTGAAACTTTTTTTTTTTTACTAAAACGACACTCATTTTGAAACGGATGTAGAAGATAATAAGAAATAGACAAAAATTTAAGTAGATTGAGGAAAACGTGATTGTAAGGTAGAATTGGGGTTAGATCCGTGACAAATAGAAGAGATAGCGTTGAAGAGTTATGGAGGAAGAGGTAGAGGTCTATGGATGGAGAGCAGAGAGAACATGAGCGATGAATTGAAAGAGGGCAAAATAAGGATTTTAGTGCTAATCATGATAGCATAATTTTAACCCATCAAAAACTAAGGATAAAAATAACAAAAGGGAAGTAGGATAGGATTAGAAATAGGTTAAAGATATCATTTTCTGTTGGTGTATCAAACAACAGATTAAACCAGGATAAGATGGTTATATCACATCCTGTCTTCCTATCTTGTGCACCAAACGAGCCCTTAAGTTTTAAATTGGAGTTTTTATGGTGCATTGACGTGCATATTTATATTGCTTTCTTGGTGCATTCCTTCTTTACCTTTAACCCCTCACTAATTTCTTATTTTACTTTGATCATTTTGAGTTGAAGTGTTAGGATATTTTATTCAAGCACGACTCACAATTGAAAATAATTAAAAGAGAAAATAATTAAGTGATATGCACGCGAAGTATACCTGGTTTAACAAAAAATATTTCTCATCTAATTGTTTTTAATTATGTGTGTCTAAATAAATTTTAAGCTTCATTGGTCACCTTTAATTCATTATTTTAGAATGGTACCATAACTATAAAAAGTTTCAATTCAATATGATCCCTTATAAATTATGTCATTATCTATTTTGATCTTTTTCGCAAATTTTACCAAAAAAAAAATTAAGTCTAGCTAGCCTAAGTGGCGTGTAATGTGGCATTTTTCTTTGAACAAATAGAGAAGAAGAATCCTTAATGCAAGTGAAGCACCAACAAATTGTGGATCGTTTTGCTTAATCTCATGTCTCTATCCTCTTCTTCTTCGCGTATTTTTAATTGTTTTGATTTATCTTTGTACTGATCTAACTTCATTCAAAAAAAGTTAGATACTTCATTCAATTGAGCGAGTTTAGTAGTAACTTGTTTTTGATTGCAAAATATTAACGGTGGTTAGAATTCTTTGAATCCCCTCCATCTATTTGCTGGAATTAAGTAACATTATTCAAGTAATGGTTAAATGATGTTCATTTAAGTGATGAGTTTGCGGGTTTTATCCCCTCCAGTTGTTGAGTTGCACCAGATTCACACGTAGGTTAAGACGTTATACGGTTATAGGACTGTCTGTCATAAAGTGTTCCCGCACACATTCACTAGATTGTAGTCTGGGATTTTACTCTCTTTGAGGTAATTGAATCATAGACTTAAATTATGATTCCGAAATTTGTCCTAAAGGTTTCATCATCTATGAATCTCAGAAGTACATCAACATACTCTCTCTTGGTAGTTCTATAATCAAGCATCACCTATTTCCTCTACCTCTTACCAAGGATGAAAAGAGTAAAATTACTATGTAAGGTTTAGATTAGGATTTCGGCCTAATTCTGGGTTTAGTAACCGTTTTTCTTAGGTATGTCGCTTCCCTAATTCATGTGAAAACATTAAGATCTTTGCATAATAAAATTAAACATGACTCATAAAATAACTGAATAAAAAGACTTAAATTAAATAAATCCAAAAAATAAAATAGAGGTTCATCTTAGAACTATACCTAATAAGGTTTAGTTACTCATGGTAACTATAGACAAATTACAAAAGAAATAAAAACGTACCCTCGAGACTAAGGTTGGGGAGAAAGACTCCTCCTTTGAAGCTCCCAGCGCCTGCCTTCCTCTTGAACCGATTCGTTTTGAATGGATAATTGTGAATGAGAGGAGTTGTATTTATATGTTGATTTCCTAGTGAATTTGGGTTGAAAAATTGGGAATTTCCCACCAACCTGCGGGGGAAAAATATCACCTAGGGGCGCGCTGGTGCATTGTTGTACACCCGAGGGCGCACAACACTACTTTTCGCGCATAATCTCCATTTTTTCCCGTATTTTTTAGTGTTTTCTTCCATTGAACTTATCTTGGGACTTGAAATAGAACTTCTCCTCTTTGTAATGTCTTCAGAGACCTATTGAATCTTCATTTATTGTCTTCACAAATCCTCATAAGATGATTTGCTTTGCCGAATTGCATGATTTTGCTTTGCCGAAATGCTAGGAACACTCTCTTTCTAGCACTCTCGCTAACACTTACTTTCCTATTGGGTGAAACTCATGTGGGTCTCACCACTTTACGTGGGATCCATCTTCAATGTGTAGTACCCACATGAGTTTCACCCAATAAGAAAATGATTGTTAGAGAGAGTGTTAGAAAGAGAGTGTCCATAGCACTTTTGATCAAAACTAAATAAAACTGACTGAAAAATATGCTTAAAATAACGTAAGATGACATGTCATCAAAACCCCAAACTTTTGTTGCTTGTCCTCAAGTAACAAAAAGAAAATATATTTTAAACTTCACATATTTTTCAAGGAAAACATACCTTCTCGAAGAGGTTGCTTAAATCATCATCTCGTCCCATTTACAAATTTGACTATCTTACCATTTCCATGCAAGCTTGGTAGGCTTAGAGAAGATAGTCCATACTCACAGAGTCACAGTCACACACTTTTTTAGGTTACACATATGCATCTTATAAAGCCAGTAGGGTTGGTCACGACATTTTCTCACTCCAGTCGTCACATGAATGTATAAGTTTGAAATAATTATAAACATACATTCAAGATCATACTATATACACATTTTGAGGTCTTTCAAGGTTATAACATGACTTAGGTTAAGGTTGGATATATTTAGGAAAATAGGATAACAAAATAATTTGGAGTTAGAGTTTCAACCTGCGGATTCCTACTAAGCATTGAAGCATTTCCATCATTCCTTCCTTAAACCAAGACAAGATGGGTACTATGTATAACTTTTTATCTTTCATTTTTCAAGATAGATAGATTTTTTTAAGAAACCAATTTTTTTGTTGTTTTTGGCAATTGATTTTATTTTTGTGCAGTCCTATATTTTTATATGGTTTTATCTACGTTTTTTTTTCATTTTTAATAGATAAGTTCTATTGATACCCTACGCCAAACTTAAGATGACAGTAATTTCAAAGGGATTATTGCATGGAGGCTCAAAACTTGTAACATGATTCGCCACTTAGTGACAACAAAAGAAATTATTGCATGGAGGCTCAAAAGGGTTAGCGAACGATGATAATAATAAGGGTGGCTTGAAAAGCTCAAGGTACAATTTTTTTTGTTGCCTCGTGTATAGTATAACTTGACCGATAGTCCATAGAGAACAACCGCAAATTCGAGCGAAAATAGCATTTATATGGAACACTCAATATAGAAAGAATTATAATAGAAGAGTGGATTGAATATTTGGCTTCAAGTCTCCGGTTATGCTATACAAAAATAGGTGGTGATTATGATGAGTATTTTTTGTAGCAAGCCCCAATGGTTATCATGCTCTTGAACTTCGGGGGTAAGTTAGCCCTCTGTTGCAAATGCTCTAAAACAACTTTCCGAGACTCGAACAATTTAAGCTTGAAATGGAAAGGTTATATAAGTAATGCAAAGATTTAAAATTAAAAATAATAATGGGGATTAGCAGCAATAAAAGAAAGTAATTGTTTATAACAAGAAATTTTAACTTATTGGAAAGAGAAATTGAAGCCTGACTCAAAAACTTAAATCTCATGGGTTGCCACCCATGCAACGCTTGTTTTACGTCATTAGCGTAATGCTTCAACCACTATTAGCGTGACTTGTATATGAAAGAAAGAACACATCATTCTTCTCTTTCATCTTGTTTGGTAGGAGTTCCATGAATTTGACATAGAGAAGTAAGTGTTCCCATGATCCCATTAGTATGATTTTAGAATTAATGTCCTTCCTTCTTATAGAATAAAAAGACACTTTTCTGCAAATGAACATTCTTTTGTGTATCTGATGTCACAAATGTCTTGTCTGCTACCACCACGTCCTCCACTAGTTCTAATGGATGTTTAATTGTTTTATCATAAAGTGTTGGAGTAACGTTTGATGACTTTACCTGAACTCCTTTGTTGTTTCTTAGAATTGATGACGATACCAGGTTAATGCTTGGACCTATATCACATGCAACCTTTCTTATGGACAACTTTTCGACAGAGTTGAAACTTCACATGTCTTTTTGCTTGGACCTATATTACAGCTTTCGATTAATGCAGTAGAAACAAATGTAACTAATCTTACAATTAATGAGCAATATAGTAGAAACAATTATTAACTCTTAATAGTTAACCCTTTTATTCGCATGATAATGATCCCTAGTGATATGAAGTTAAGCACAAGAGTAAGTAAAACCCAGTAAAAAATAGTTCTACATGCGAATCAAATTTAGATTCCGCTAAATAATTTATCTTTGGTGAAACTCATTAATAATTTAAACTCAATTCTTTATATACAAATTATTTTTCATCAATTAACTTCCAATGGAATAAAAATTCTTACATTTGCCATTAAAAAATTAAATAAAGAAATAAGATTTTTTATAGTAATTACCTGACACATATATGTAAATCAAGGATAAAGATTCCTAAAACTGATTTAGGGAACAATTAATCTGAGCCATCTGATCTTAAAGTAGTGGTCAAAATTATGACCATATCCAGTGATCCACTTCCATTTCGGCCTAGCATCACCGTCTGATTAAATAATCAAATAAGAAGTAGTAGTGTCCGTGCATGTGCGTCATACTGGTGATTCACACGCTACCTGAAGTTCAACGAAACAGAAAATCAAAACTTGAATATAAATACAAATTTCTCCAACAGAAGAAGCAAACTTCAAAAAAGCTAAAAGCTCTTCACGAATTCGATCATCTTCTTCATCATCATCATCAATGTTTTCTAGATTCTTCCAGAAATCACCACCGCAACAATCTTCAACGGTACGTGCTCAATTTTTCACAGCTGAATGCTATTCTCTTTCTAAATTTCAATTTCTTCGAATTTTTCTTGTGATTATAATTATGAATGTTGATTATCGAAGAAATGTAACGGAACATGATTTTGATTGAAAAGTGTAATGATGTGTGTTTTCGTATGAAAATGCGAATTCTGAAAATTTTGTGCGGTGTTCAGCAACAGAATGTGGTGGAAAGTAGTGTTTCTTCGGTGAAATTCGATCCGCGAGTTGTTCTTCACTATGGAGTTCCATCGACTGCGTCAATTCTTGCCTTTGATCGCGTTCAACGGTTATTAGCAGTAGGAACACTGTGAGTTATTAATTGCTTGTTATTATTGGAAATTTTCGTTTCCATTGATACCTAAGTGTAATATTGATTATATAGAAAACTTTCTATTTTTAAGTTTGATTAATATATTTATACATGTTACTTGCGAAGTATAAACGAGATCTATGAAACATTGACACATAGATACGTCAACACCCATGATAATTTTAGAATATTACAAAATTAAATGTAATCACATGTGTCGGTGTGTCAGTGCCGGACACTGATATGTGTTGGACACTGGACACACCTTCTATCAGAAGTGTTGGTGCTTCAAAGAATGAGATCTATGCTTTTGGAACTAGTTATTAGTGTTTCTTTTGTTACTGTAAGGAGTTATCATTATTTATTTTTTTTCAATTTCTAAGTGTATTTTTTTATTTTTTATAGCTTCATTAAATGTGTTTCTTTTCAACGTTTCATCATTCCTTTATTGTGATGATTGAGGAGTAGCTTAGATATGAGAGAACTGAGAACAGTAGATTCATTCTGAGATTGTTAGTGGCTTTAGGAATTGACTTTTGTATTTTCTTCACTCTTGTAGTGATGGTAGGATAAAAGTATTTGGCGGTGACAATATTGAAGGGATTATGATTTCTCCTAAGCAAACATCCTTCAAGCATTTAGAGGTTTGCATTTCTGGATTTATGTTGATACTTGATCTAAAGTGTAATGTCTATCAGTCATTTGATCTTATATTGGTTGTTTCACTGATAACGTTTTTGTTTATTCTTTGAGTGTGCGTGTCTTTGGGGTCCATGTTTACGTCGTGAGTGTGAGTGTGTGTTTCATCTTTAAGTTGATCCAAAGCAAACATTTATTGAACCCTAATGTTAAATTGAAATGTTTTTGAAGAATTTCATGTATGCATCTTACCTTATACATCTTTTTTACAGTTCTTGGAAAATCAAGGTTTTCTTGCTAGCGTTTCAAGTAATAATGAAATACAGGTACTTTATAAAGCTATTAAAGTTCTTCTAAACTTTCTATGACCAGGCACTCTTCGAATGTGCTTATGATTATTTTTCCCTTTTTTGTGTTCATCAGCTTTCTTAGAATCTTAACTTAGATTGTGTTTTAATATTTTTTAACTTTTTTACATTTTAGTTTCTCTCGCCCTTTCCTCTGTTTCATTTATTAAGCAGTTCAACATGTTTATGATAATGGCAGGTTTGGGATTTGAGAAACAGGCAAATTGCTTCTGCTTTGCAGTGGGAATCCATCATAACTTCTTTCTCCATTATATACGGCACCAGTTACATGTAAAATACTTGTTCAAATGATTTAGAATCTGCATCACAATCTACTCTTTCAAATGAAATCCTTATAAATGAGGCTACAACATTTTTGCCCTGTTGTTGTGGTCCAGGTTAGTTGGAACCGAGCATGGGTTGGTGTATGTGTTGAAGTTTGAATCAGAAGACAGAAAAGTTAATATATTACCTTATTATGTTCCAACAAATGTTATATCAGGTAAGTACTCTTTCTTATAGCTCATTTATATATTTGAGTTGGAACCAGGACTTTTTTTTGCACTGGCCAAAATGGCTGGTTTAATAAGCGTTGACTTTTTCCTTTAGTTTGAGTTTGGTGTGGGGAGAGATACTTTCTTATCTAAATCTCTCATTAAGATTTAAATGTAAGGCAGCTTTCTTTGGATGCACAAAGATAGTAACGTTCTAACCACAAATTTTGAAATAGCCTCATGTTTGTAGATTAGAGAAGTGTAGGTTGCTTGTTTGCTTTAATCTTTCAACTTTCTTGACATGAGTGATCCTGTCATTCATAGAGGTCATAAGTTCAGGATTAGAATTACTTCTGAATTTATGTAAAAGTGCACATTAGGGGACAAATCTCTTTCTTGACATTTTGCTAATATCCATGTTTTGTTGTATATAGGTTCAATAACCACTTGCTTGGAATATAACTATTTATTTTTATCATTAATACACTGCTAAATATGAAAATCATTTAATCTTGAGCTGTAATTAAAGTACAAATCCACTACTATACTATCTCATTGAAATCAAATTTTTGATGGTTTGGTCAAAAAGGCTTTGATAACAGGTTAAAGATTTTTCTTCACCAAAAAGTATTAGGGCTGGTATAGAATTTACTTTCCACAACATTCTATGATGTTGGATTAGATTCAGTAAGGGTTGGTATAGAAATCGTTTCCCCCTTCAACCTGTTTGGTTTTGCGATGATAAAATAGTAGATAAGAGTTGCTGATGAGTGAAAGATGCTTCAAAGTCTTCACTCTATATTTAAGGGTAATGCCTGTATTCTATGGTGCATCTTTCTATGAGAAGAATTTTTGTTTATTGGTCAAATGCATAATATCTTCAATAAAGAACTGGGCCAGACCCAAAGCTACACGGAAGTTAAATCAAACTCAAGCTAACTGGTCCACAATCCGGATTTGGATAAGCCAAATCTAACAAACAAAAGAAAGCACAAAGAAATCAGCTGGCACTGACTTACAGTCTAACTATAGGGTCTTCCAGAATGACAGAGAATCCAAAGTCACTAACCCTAAGCTTAGCAACACCCAGAGCATTCGCCTTTTCCGTTACGAATTACTTCCGATTTGAACCGGAGATCCTCTCTGGAGGAGACTCCCTTCGCAGAAGAAATGTTTGGGCGTGTCTCGTTTGAATAACTAAGAGGGACCCGCTTGGTTACTTTGGACTCATCAAGCAACGGATATATCATGGCTGGAACTGTATGACTGGCCAGTTAAATCAGACATATTTATAAAAAAAATTCCAGTTAACTCCTAAATTAAATCACTAATTATCTATGTACACAATATAGATTATACACATTAACACGCATCTATTACTAATTTATAACTATTCTAGCAATTAGTAATTCAAAGTTCTAGGTTATCAATGTTTTCTTACATGGGTGATATTTTTTGCGTACTTATTTTCATATATTGCGCACCATATTAGTGCTTTGTAAATTGCAATAGATTTTTGCTAATTAATTTATGAAAACTTGTGATAATCTTCAATGAAATTTCCTCCATAAATGTTAAGTAAGTTCCTACAAGATAAATGTGCCATATGCATATTGTCAATTTCCAGTTTCTTTTCATTTGAGAAATCATATAGTTTCTCCAAGTTTAACATCTAACTTGACTCAAAATGTTGCACACCTTTGCAGAAGCAGTTGGTATGTCACTTGATAATGTTTCAGTTGCCAGAGTTCTTCATCAACCTTGTTCTAATGGAAAGAGGCAAGATAAGAACAAACATTAAGATTTTCTTATTGGTTTCTTATTATTATATGAAGAAACTTAGGCATGGATTTTGGTTAATTTTTTCGATCTCCATGGCTAAGCTAGTTGGATGGTCATGAATATGCGTCTTTTTGGTTAACTTTTTATCGAGTATATACAGTATTTTAGCCATGTTCGCAGGTTGAATAGGTTATAAATGGGTTTGCCTAAGGGTCATAACTCATGGGTCTTTTAAGTTAAAATGTGTATAACCCATTATTACTTTTCATGCATAAGCTTAATATTCTAACACATAGCCCCACCCCCTAAAGTTTTGGTCTAAAAAGTATATGTCCTACCAAATTTAACTATCTCTGGCTGCTCCTAATGAGCAAATGAAAGCCTCAACACTTAAATTTGACTTGCTTGTTCTACATCTCTTTTTCAGACTGTTGATGTTAAAATTGACAGTGAATGCATTTTTTATTGTAGTTTAGGGAAGTTATGTGTTGAAAATAAACTTCAGAAAGAATTGCATTTTTAGTTCTTGTATTGAAGACTGTAGTTATTATCTGACTCTGATGTCAATAATTTTTGAGAAAATTTCATTTCTCTATATTTTAGTTGCTAGTGCTCCAATTAAGTCCTGTTGTCACATTTCTTCTACTTAAAACTCATGAATTTTCATCTTCTACACAAAATCTTTGCCAATTAAATCCTTTAAACCCATCATATTCATCTATATTTTTGGACAAAAATGAGAATTTAAGGGTTTTGGGTAGAAAAATGTGACCGCAAAACCAAATTTGCTTCATTTGAAAATAGATGGACTTGACTGGCTTAAGCAAAACTAGAGGGACCAGCATAGCATATGATCAAAATTAGAGAGATCAAAAGTGCAATGAAGTCAAAAAAATTTGGATGAAAAATAAAATAAGTAAAATCTCAGGAGGAAACTGTAATTTGCCAAGATATAATTTGGTTAAATGGATTAATATACAGACCGTGTTATTCCAAACTTTTTCGTTTTAATTTAATTTAATTGAGAAACCAGACTTTTAGATTTAGGGTTGGACAGTCAAAATATAAACAGGGCATGTCATTCCAAACTTTTTCTTGTTAATTTCAATGAGAACCCAGACTTTTAGTCTTACTGTTAGAAAGCAGGTTTGGAAACCCCTTGTTAGGTTGTGATATTTGTCTTAGAATTTTGGTTGGGCCTAATTCAACCTTACAAAACGGCGTGTAAGGTGAGGATTGCCCCCACCTATAAACACACTGTCAGTCAGGTCATGTCTCATCCAATTTGGGACTCTTGACAATTTGTATAGAATAATAATTCTATCAACAAACGCCAGTTTGGCATAATTCAAAATTTTCTGTAAATTATAATAAAAACCAGCGGATGCCTGTCATAGGATCAACAGTTGCAACAACAACAACCAAGCCTTATCCAACTAAGTGGGGTCGAAAAAGGATCACGGTTTGAAAATTTGATTGGATATTCTTCTGAATTCTGACCTTCAATTTTTTTTTTAACACCATACAGATAAACCCAGCTATCTTGCCCTTTGATTGTTGACATGCTACCATGTGAAATAAACGATCCAATCCAATGTCTATTTTTGTTTTGGTGTTGATTATGCTAAACAGTTACAGTTAAAACATTGAAAACATGTAAAATTAATTTATGACTAGTTTAATATCTAAGATGCACTATTATACTTATTATGTAAATACAATGTTTTAATAACCATAGTTGTTCTAAGGGTGTGCTTGTTTTCAATTTTAATTAAAGGAAATGTCTCTTGTTTTCACTTTATTTCACACTTTCAAAGTTTTGTACAACAAACAGTAAACAATATACAAACTTTGAAAATAGGAAACAAAGTAACAACAGGATTATATTTTTGTGCATTAAAAGTGAAAACAATAATTTTTTGAAACATGTAGTTGCTGAGCTCTTTGTATAATATGTGCGGTTGTTATTGTTTTAGTTGATTTAATTGAAATCATCATTTTGCAGACTGTTGGTCGCATATGAGAATGGTGTGATGTTACTCTGGGATGCTTCAGAAGATCGAATAGTTCTCATCAGGGACCACAAGGACATCGAATTGAAGAGAAAGATAGTGGCTAGTTATTCAGATGATCCTAAGGATGAACATTCTGATGATAAATTAGAACATGAAGAAGAAGATAAGGAAATAAGCTCTGTATCTTGGGCATCTAATGACGGATCAGTTGTCGTCGTTGGATATGTAGATGGTGATATAATGTTTTGGGATTTGCCTACTGCTGACTCTCCAACAGATCAAGATAAAAAAATGTCAAATAATGTTGTCAAGCTTCATTTATCATCAGCAGATAGAAGGCTCCCTATTATTCTCCTACACTGGTGTGCCAATAAAACATTGAATAGAAGTGGGGGTGAACTTTTTGTCTATGGTGGCAATGAAATTGGGTCTGAAGAAGTTCTGACAGTAAGCTTCATAACATAATAGCTATTTGATACTGATGTTTTATTAGTTATAATAATAATTAAAGGCCTCATGTCATCTATGATAATATTAACATTTACAGGAGATTACACAAAAACGAGAACAAATTTCCTTAGTTTTGGCCATAACATAATAATGAGAGCCACAAATTTAAACTGTCATAAAATATTGCCACAACAGGCCATCTTCTGAATGTTTAAGAGGAAATTTAGATGAAGAGGAAATCAGCCAGAGGCAAAAGTCTTTTTTTCAGTGAGATAAAAATGCTAATGTGAAAATTTTGTGTAAGGTGGCTTCTTTGTATTAGAAAAGTTTTTTCCTGGAGGTTGAAGATGATAGATGAAATATGGTTCTAGATGAGTTCTATAGAATCAGTATTTGGTCTGTACTTCATCTTCATTCTCTTGGTGCTTTGATTGTGTTATATACACTAGGTGTACATCCTGATCCTATCATCCAAATGAAGTTGTATTTTGACTTGTGAGGAAAGAAGAAAACTGATCATATGAACTAGTCGAGCAAACATTGTAAATCCTCTGTGCATTATTAATTAATTATGATTTTTATTGAAGAATAAATAATTTGCTGTAACTGTTAGGGCCACAATTAGTTTTCACTTTTCTATTTAAGATATAAAAATTACAGTGTCAATGGTCTTGGTAAGTAAATAATATGTCACTATAATGTGTGTTTTTTTTCTTCCTGTTTACAGGTTTTGAGCATTGACTGGTCTTGTGGGATAGAAAGTCTCAAGTGCACTGGCCGTATTGATGTTGCACTTCGTGGTTCTTTTGCTGATATGGTTTTGTTGCCTAGTGATTGCCATGCAGAGGGAGATTGTAATATGCTATTTGTATTGACGAATCCTGGACAACTGTATCTTTACGACAATAATTGTTTATCTTCTTTGATGTCTGAGCAACAAAGGAAGACTTCTTCCCCCACAATGCAATATGCTATCGTCATTCCCACTCTTGAACCACAGATGACAACAGCAAGGCTTGATGTTGTATGCCAAGATGTGAAGTCATTTACAGCCCTGTCTGAGGTAGCACATAATTAATATTTTATTACATTTAAGTTGCACTTCATGGTTCTTTTGCTGATGTTGTATTCCTACATTAACTATTTTATTAGGTGTTACTTTTGCATTACAAACGTCACTATTTTTTTAATGACTGAAGCTTAGATGCAGTACCATAAGCACTGTTCTTACTTTTCCTCTCACAAAGAGTTAGTTTTTCTTTTTCTTTCAAGAGGGTGTTTTTTCAAAATTGTTGGTGACGGTTCCACTATCTTTTTAGAGAAAAACAGTAGAAATAGTGCCTATAGCACTCTACCTAAGTTTTATCCTTTTTAAAAAGATAACGAAAAAATCAATTAACACCACTTGCCACTAATGGGAAATGATACCTATGTAGATTCTTGTAGCTGCAAAGCAGCATTCAGTACAAAATCAGAGAAGTGCCGAGATAAAATGGCCTTTGATTGGTGGTGTTCCAGGTCAGCTTTTAAAAGAAGATCGTCTTTTCATTCAAATATACATAGCAGGTTACGAAGATGGATCTGCTCGGATATGGGATGCTTCATGTCCTGCTTTGTCACTTGTTTATGACATAAAACCCGAGGTTAGCCTTATCATACTATACACATTTTAACTAGTGGTCTCCCCCTCTCCTCCGAACGATGCTCTAATATATAATATATTAATCAAAACTCATATATTGAAGACTTAAGCTGCTATTCATAACAGAGAATCAATTCGACTATTGGCAGGTAAATGATGTTAAAATGGGCAATGCAAGTTCTCCAGTGTCAGCATTGGATTTTTGCCTGGATAGTCTACATCTGGCTGTTGGTGATGAAAGTGGTGTTGTATGTTATTTGTATTGTGATGTAGTACATTTCATTCTCTTCTCATTTAAGAAGGTCTCAATTTTAACCAGTGAGAGTATGTAGGTTCGTCTCTATGGGCTAATAAGGAGCTCAGATGACACAAATTTGCATTTCGTGACAGAAAATGGAACCGAAGGTAGAGTTTTGTTTCTTCGTTTTCTTTTATGTTTAAATTGCAAATAAAATCTTTTTTTTTGTTTCAAGTGTCAAGTAAGTTTTATATTAATCTGCTAAAGAAAATTGGGCTGCAAAAGTTAGAAAATTGTTAAAAGGGGTGTCTCAGAATTTGGACATTTTTCAATTAATGATTGATGTGGGGAGTTGTTTCTCTTTCGTTTTAGATTTACTTAAGGGTTTGACCTCATCCTAAACTTTTGAAACATGGTTAGTTTGCATATTAATTTGTGAGTTGTGATAAATAAAGAGTGCCTTACAAACCACTTGTCCGCCATTCCTTCAACAAAAAAAAAACCACTTGTCCACCATAAATTTTTCACAACTTTGCAGAAATATTTGTGGAAATCTAATGTTTTGTATAAGACCCTTGTACATTTGGTAGATTATGGTGCATTTAATGTCGGAATGGCAGAATCTTTAGCTATAACTCTTTGTCTTCCTTTCCTATCACGTCATAGGTTTATTTAATTAATTATAATTTTTATTTGTTGAAATTTGACCTAACTCATCGTTACAAAACCGGCTTGTGAGGTGTGGAGTGCATCCTCTTTATAAACTCTTGTCAAGAGTCCTATGTGGGACTTGGGTTTTTCCCAACACCCCCCCTCACGCTCAACGCTATTGGGCTTGGTGCGTGTATATAAATGGTTGGTGGCCCGATCAATAGGCTCTGATACCTTGTTGAAATTTGGTCTAACTCATCCTTACAAATTTGGCTTGTAAGTTGAGGAGTGCCTCCTCTTTATAAACTCTTGTCAAGAGTCCTATCTATCCAATGCGAGACTTGGGTTTTTCCCAATATTATTGGCACAAAAAGAATATAAAAGCATTTAATGACCAACCTCAACTCCCCAAGCCTATCCTCCAATATTTTCTGTGTTAAACACTTTCCCTGAGTTATGGGAATCTAGACAAGTGGGAAGTAATCATCTAATCATGATGCAGATATTGTATACTTCATCAATAAAAAGAAAGTGATCTACAATCATCATAGGAAAGTCAAATAGTTTTATTTACAATATCTTAGTTACTTTTCATGAATCTCTTTATACTGAAAAATGATTTGATCATTTCTAATACTTCTGATTTTAACCTGTAATTATGTTATGTGACAGTTCATAATGTGAATCAAGGGGACGGACCTCATTGCAAAGCAGTGTTTTCCCTTCAAAATTCTGCTGTATGTGGGCTACATTTTGCAAATCTTGGAGGGAAGCTTGTAGTTGGATATGAACATGGGCAGGTAAGATCTTCCATTAACACCTTTTCTTTTCGAAATAAATGTTTTATTTGTTGTTTTTCGAGTTGTTGAATGGCAATTTAAATTAAACTCTCCAACTTTTATTTTCTAATCTACTTTGCAGGTGGCCATGCTTGATACCATTACATCATCATTTCTGTTTCTTACAAGTGCTGAATCTCCCACATCTGCAGTAGTTTCTATGAATGCAAAATTTTCAGACACGTCTAGCTTAAACATTCCACAGGAATCTGTATCTGATATTTCTGACAAACCAAAGGGGCTAGTGTTCATTATGACAAGGGATTCACACTTGGTTGCGATAGATACTGAAACAGGGAATATGGTTTGTAATAGGACAATGAGCCCAAGTGTAAACTCGAATGCAATTTCAATGCACATTATAGGCAAGTGTTTGGGTTAAGGAAACTAGATATTACAATCAGTCAAGTAAATAACTTAATTACTTACGGCGCTGTGTTGTTCCAGATGGTACTTCTGAAATATCTGCTGAAAAACTGCAATCCCACTCTCCTCAGCAGAATGATTCTGGAACACAAGCTAACATTCAATCTGAAAATACACAAGACATAGTTGAGACTACTACTACCATTGAAAATTCATACTTTGAGCAGATAGTATTGAACTCGCTCGTTTTACTTTGCTACGAGAGTGAATTGAGCTTACACTCTTTGAATTTTGTGATTGAGGTAGCATTTTTCATGTCCATTATCCTTCCAATATTACTTTATTCCTTTCAACCGATTAATCAAATTGCCTTACTACAGGGTAGCAATAAGTACATAAGGAAGGTAACCCTTGTAAAAGAATGCTGCTGGACTACTATCTTCCGAAAAGATGACAAAGATTCTGTTCTGGTTGTTCTGTACCAAACTGGAGACATTGAATTAAGGTGAAATTCTTATAAGACTGAGTGCTATTATTCCTTATAACAATATTCAAGTCATGCATAGCTCAAGAAAAGGTCAGATCCATTATGACAAGGGATTCACACTTTGTTGCGATAGATACATAAAAAGGGAATATGGTCTTTAATATGACAGAGAGCTCAAAAGTAAAGTCAAAAGCAATTTCAACGCACATTATAGGAAAATATTTGGATCAAGGATCTGCTGAAAAACTGCAATGACACTCTCTTTAGAAGAATGATGCTGGAATGCAAGCTAACATTCAATCTGAAAATACACAAGTCAAAGTTGAGACTACTACTACAACAGAAAATTCATATTTTGGGAAGACATTATCGAACTCACTTGTTTTACTTTATTATGAGATGGAGGTGTCATTGATCTTAGACTCCTTACTCAAGAACCCCCTGATATCAAAAGTAAAGCAAAGAGGTCCCCAAGGAGTAGCTCAAGTAGTTGAGTTGGGACACTCGAAGGAGTTTGAGAATGAGATCTCGTGTTCAAACTCTGACTACTAACAACTAACATTTGCTTATAAAAAAATTAATGAAATAATAATCAAACTCTGAGACAGGCCTTTTCAAACTAAAAGACTATCCTCCAAATAATTAGAACTATATATGGAAGTTTATTAGTTCATATTATAATCTTGACTGCAACTTGGACTCTCTTCCTTCCCAATATTAAATCCCAATCTTGGTGCGTCAGCGTTAGCAATATTTAATGATTTCTTTTTGTGATTGTTTATAGAGAATTAGATAAATCATACCCTTCTTGCGCTGAATCTGTATGAGTTATTGTAGTGCATGTTGATGTTGTTTTTGTATCATACTAGCTTTGACATTATGGTCTACTTCACTATATTTCTCCTTCTCACTCTTCTTGATAAGCTTATGTGGATTTGATGTCCCTTTGAGCAGGTCCTTACCAACTCTGGACGTGTTGGGAGAAAGCTCTTTAATGTCAATCCTAAGATGGAACTTGAAGACTGACATGGAGAAGACAATATGTTCTTCATCAATTGGACAAATAATTCTGGTTTGTATATTTTCTTCTTGTTATAATGAAGTTACTTTGTTAGTATATGCTGCCAAAACTTATCTGATTGGTCTGTTGTTGTCATAGTTTCATATGTCATTTTACGAATCTCAAGTATTTGAAGTTCAGTACATATCACTTAACTAATATCTATTCACTTAAACCTTTTTGAACAGTTAATCATGCAGGAAATTTAGTAAACTGAACTTTCCTATTGAAACAGTGCTGGAAGAGTGTTCCATTCTTTCAAGTTTGAAAATGATCTGAAATAACTGGCATTTTGTAGCTGGTACCAGGATAAAATTTGAAACAGAATGTGATATTTCTATTTGCATGAAATTATCCTCATTAGGTCTAAAACTGTCGCGAGTCTTCACCTTATACATCTTAAACTTTTGGGATAGTCGGAGAGAATTAAAGCCCCTCTATAACCAATTTGATAGAAGTTTGATTCTTGGTATTTGTTATTCCAAACAACATAAAAAATGCTGAATTTAAAGATTAGGCAGGGTGGTGATGTAGTAAATCCGCAAGTGTATGGTTTACCGATGTAGTAATAAAGACATCGTTCCGAAAGGGAGTTATGAATTTGATTGACTTTCAACAATGGTTAGATGAGAGTTTAAGTTGAAAAGTTTGGATTTTTAATTGAAAGAAAATAACAATAATAAAAAGCGCCTTAGGATTATTGGTTCATCTTGATGACGAACCCTTCACAAACCAAACCCTAAACCTAAAACTTTATATTGGACCTACTTTCTAAAGATAAGTTTCCCTTAAGCGTATCACATCTCCTTTCGGTTTCAGTGAGTGTGTTCCTCTAACAACCACGCCTATTCTCATGGTTGATTGCTATTGGAATCCTTGAAGAACGAAACTTTATTTGTCTCAAGGTTTGCTAGACTGTTTTCATGTTTCACAATCCTTGTCTAATTTCACTTGTTCCAATATCAAAACTTCTTCTTTCGATGCTTCGCTTTGATATTTGTGATGATGAATTAACAAGTATTAACCCTCCGCTGTCGCTTTATGAGTTTGATACTTGTTAATTCATTATAAAAACGGTGAAATTAGATTAGAAAGTAGATTTATATAAAATTAGGGTTCATTATAAAAACGGTGAAATTAGATTAGAAAGTAGATTTATATAAAATTAGGGTTCGATGCTTGGTTTGATTAGGATTAGGTCATTAGACTCATCCAACAATCCCAAGACAAGAAGAGTCTACTCACTCACGTTCATTGTAGACATAGAAGAGAAGAAGAAGAATATAAAATAACAATAAAATAAAGGTGAACTTTTATTCAAAGAAACAATTGTCACTTATTATTTCCAAGAACAAAAGATGATTTACAAACTAGATGGCTGCTCTATTTATAGTCTAACATTGACTTGAGCCCCAAGATTTAAATCACTAAAGTGTTGCACAAGAAAACATGGGCTCTAGGTCAGAAATACTAAAATAGGCAGCTTGTCGAAGAAGCAAAAGCAACAAAAGGGCAATATGGGGCGCGCCTATGCTATATTTTGGTACAAGATCTTCCAATTCTTTGCACAAGATATTTTTGTATAAGATCTTCATATTTTTTGCATGAATCAACTCCAATTCTCCTTTCTTTTGCTTCAAGACTCAATCTTTTGAATATTTGTTCCTGAAATAAAATAATTTGCAATTGAAGTAAAATAGCTCTAAAAGGAAATAAAAACATATTGAATCTAAATAAAATAAACTTAAATATTATATAAAAAACACTAATAATTGACTCATTATTGACTCATCAGGTGGGCCTGTGCATCAAGTCCTAAGGGCTCTTAACTTTTATGTAGGGGGTTTTGTTAGATATAAAATCATTCTCGAGTCTCCAATTAACGGCTTATGCTTTTACGAGAGTTATTTCATGATAATCCACAATTAACAACACCATTTCTCCAAAAGAAAAATAAAATAAAATAATGAAAACCCATTAAAACCACTATGAAGCTTTGGATCCTTCAAAAAGCATTTAAATAGATAAAGGGGACAACTTGGTGCAATAAAGCTCACGCCGTGGCAGGATCTAATAAAAGGTCAGATCGATTATTAGGCTGTTAAAGAAAGCCTTATATTGCATGGGCAAGATAGTAACTCCAACTGTTACGCCATGACCCTCCTTAGCATTTCAACTGGCAGAGAATGCTTCGCATGAGCCATGAATAACTCTTCATGTTCTTACAGATAAGCTAATTTCCAATAGCTTTTGGTTTTATAATCATACCTGTGGCTACCTTTTTTTATAGGTCAATGAAAATGAAGCTGCTTTCTTGTCCCTGTTGTCCTGTGAAAATGAGCTCTGGTAACTTTCTGTTCCTTCCTTTTCTGGCCATGTATGTTTTATTTAGCCATCAAATCTTAACCTCGTAGTTTAGATTTTAGATCACTATTTTTCTTATTCGCCTTTTCAAAACAAACTATCTTCATATTCGTTAAGTATTGGAAAAAATATTTCCACATAACACAACTTCTTATGACAAAAAACTGTCAAAGCAAATTTAATAGCTCCCATTAAAGAGAGCTCCAGACAACCCAAAGGCGGTCGCTGAATATGATAACTTCTCTACAAAAAATCTGTGACAAAATTAGATGTAATCTCATTAACGATTAGATTTTTGACACGTAAGAGGAACTTTCAAAATATTGCAGGATTCCAGAGTCTTTTCCTTGTCTTCATGATGAAGTTCTTGCAGCTGCAGTAGATGTTACAGTGAGCCTATCTCCAAACCAAAATAAAAAACAGGTACAGTTTGTTCAGGCTTGTTGTGCTTCTGTTTTTCCCATTTATTTTTTCAGGATCTGTGATTCAACTTATGTTTCCACAGGAAGCACCTTCTATCTTCCTTAATATAGCTAAGAATTTCAAATCAAGGAAAGCCGATCACGATACAAATCAAGCAGATCATAATAATTATTTGGAAAATTTAGAAAAATGTTTCTCCAGTCCTCCATTCTTAAAGCCTTCTCCAGGTACCGAAGATACGCAGGATGATTTTGAACTTGACATAGGTTTGTCCTTAACACCTACTGCCAGCTGTGCTTAACACCTACTACCAGTTATTCTTTATAATTTGAAAGTGTTTACATTCTCTTGCAGATGAAATTCAAATTGATGAGCCTATGGCTTTTTTATCGTCTCAGAAAATCAATATTAATATTGACAAGAAAGGTACATCTTTATTTTATTATATTTTTCTCCTTAAAAAGTATTTTAACTTTTTAACAATGAATGGTTACCTTGCAGAAAAAGCAGAAGGAACAGACAGACAGAAGTTACTTGAGGAGTCCTCCACTGACGCAAAACCAAGAGCTAGAACAACTGAAGAAATTAAGGCTAAATATAGAAAGACCGGGGTATATCTTAGAATTGAAAATTCTGTAATTTACTCATTTTAGCTTACAATGTCTTGACCTAATCACTTGCTTCAGGATGCCTCGGCGGCAGCTGCACTTGCAAGGGATAAGCTTGTAGAGCGGCAAGAAAAACTCCAGGTTAGACTGTTATTCTATTCCATTCTTCTTTACCTGAATCTTATCCTTCCACAATATCTAGGCCTCATCTCCTATTATTTAATGAATATGAAAACCTGAATCACCAAAAGACAAATCTCCATTTTTAAGAAGTTTCTAGACATAGATTTTTCATGTATAAGGTAAGTGGATGGCAGATTTGCGTTCCTCTTTATCATAACTGAGGTCCAATGGAAGTCCATAAATTATTGACTTATCAAGCTACATGAGTCAGAGTCATGACACATCTCTCTATTAAAAAAAATAATCCACTTTTTCACCCTTTAATGATAAAAGTTCTCGTGTTTTTAATTACAACTTTTAGTAGTAAGAAAAAAATATCATTCCAAATAACCAAAAACTGACCAGTTAACCACTTTGTGAAATCAAAGTAGTTTTTTTTCTTCTAATAAAGAATAGTAATTATTGAAACTTGGCTGGAATTCTCCAAATTTTGTTTATTAGGTTTCCATCTAACCATCTCTGTTCGTCATGTTTACCAGATGCTCAACGATCGTACTGAAGAGTTGCAGAATGGGGCACAAGATTTTGCTTCTATGGCAAGTGAACTTGCTAGACGAATGGAAAATCGTAAATGGTGGCAGCTATAAAGTTGCATAATTTCTTTATTCATTGACATGTTCCGTTGCAATCCTTTAGAAGTTGAAATTCTATCTACTCTTTAGCCTCACTTGTTTTGAAAGGTAGCTCTGATTCATTTGCTTCTTTAGGCAGGTTATGTCAGTGTAATTTTTTATCTTTAGTGTAGTTTTATTATTACTGTCATACTTTGTATAGCACATTATTTTGTATATATCAACCTCAATAAGTTGAGCATGTAAAGGTAATTTTTTTTAACGCAATGTAAAGATATAAGTTGGGATCTGTTTAAATCTTAATAATTACAAAGGACCGAGAATATCAGTAATATTTCTAAGGATAGACTATAATTAACAATCATTTATTGGTCAAATTATGGCCATGTTTCTTTTTTGGTAGTTTACATGAAAGTAAATTGTTGAGATACGAATTTTATGAATTTATCACATAGCAGAATGTTGAAATAACATATTCTGATTCGAAATATAAAATGATTCAATTGTTGAAATAAATCTCATTAACTAGATTTCGTACGATTTAGAATTATTTTATATTTTCCATGTCTTTTTTTTAGGTTAACCGAGACTAATCTTTCGATGTTTTTACATGATCATTAAGAAGATATAACGTAACTGAATGCATGTTTGCTTTAGACTGCAATAGAAGAGTTGAGTTAAGATCCTCTCCATTTATTATTCTTTCCATTTCATCCATTTTGAGAGATATAAACACAAGAATTTCGAAAAACTAAAAAGTAATTAATGATGGTGGGATCCACTTAATAGTAGGACTTATTATCTATTTTATGTGTCTATCTCTCTCCAAACTGCATCTTCCATTTATTATATTAAATGGAGAGGATCTTTACCCGCAATAGAATAGAAGCTCTTTCCCATAGGGTAGTTTTTTGTGGAGCTTTAGCCCTCTTTCATTTTAACGAAAATTTGCCATGAACTAAAACATAATGTCATTTTTTCTAAAGCAACCCAGTTGAGGCTCCTTCAACTAAATGAGATTCCAAGAGCTCCAAAATATAATACAAAAAAACAATTGAATTAAGGAATTTTGCATCTAATTTCAACTGATATCCACGGCTGGTCTAAGGGTCAAGCCACCCAAGCAAGGGTTTTAGGCCTTAAGATTTTGAGTTAAAAAAAGGCCTCAAAATAAATTAATTTAGTTATAAGCATGTAATATCACATATTAACAATCAATATTTGTTTAGCTTAGTTGGTAAATTTTAAGGCCTTAAATCCTTTTGGTTCTAAGGTCAAATCTTAGATTCAACAACAAAATTTGAATTATTATGCTTTTAATAAGCATTGTATTATTTTTTTAAAAATTTAGAAGGCCTCATTATAAAATTTGCTTTAGGCCTCTTGATATGTTGGGCTGACTCTGCTGATATCGATTCATACACATTCTCAAATGAGTTTAATGGCTTTGTCATTTCCTCTATAAAAAAAAAAATGAGTTTAATGGCATACAAGGTCATTGTAATATGAGTCATTTGTTTTATCACGTCATATAACTTGTAAACATTTCAAAATAATGACTTTTAAGATGTAGACATGTAGTTACAATTTTAGAGTGAGATGAGGCAAAATAATGAATTTTTCAAAATGTAAAACTAATATATACGGACATTGTATATTCTTTAAATTATTTTCAACCAAATCTGTAAAGATGACGCACACGATTACTGGTGACTTTGCCAAGATTAAGTTCTGGACCATTTTTTAAACTCTTTCATTTCAATTTACATTTATGACTTGTCTCCATCACTTCAGCGGATATTTTCCACACGTTATAAAACTGTCGGGTAGTAGAGAATGTTGATGTTTAAGAGAGAAAAAGAGAAGGGAAAGATGAAGGTGAGGTGGGGGTGTGGGGCTGGGGCAGATTGGATCGACAAAAAGTCATTTCTCCTAGACATTGTTTGGGGTCTGGCATATTATATGTATAATGGAGAAAAAAATATAAAACCAGAAGTTGTTAAGAGTAGAACGGCTTCGTCGAAGGTGTAGTCCGATGGTTAAAGGATCGTGAATTGAAGAAGTTTAAAAGCATGATTCAGTGTTCGATCTTTGCTGCTAACATTTTCTCCTCCTCTTTAACAATATATTAAGAATTAACCTTTGTCTATAAAAAAAAAAGGTTAAATACCTCCTTGGATTCTTTAAGTTTTGAGTTTGTTTCAGATAGGTTTTTTAAGTTTCTAAGATTTCAGATAGATCCTTTAAGTTTCTAAGGTTTCAGATAGGTCATATCTGAAAACAAACATGAAACTTAAAGGGGGAAATGCGAAAAATCTGTCAAAAAAGAACAAAGTATATAAGAAAAATGGTTGTTAGACACCTTGAAAGCAATATGCTTAATAGATTGACTATGTAATAAGAAGATAGAAACAAAGAGAAAATAAGATGTTGAATAAGTGTAGAGAATTTTAAAATGTTCAAATATAATTGTTATTGGTTGATACTTCAATCTCTTTATCATGTTGTTCATTGGTTAATACTTGAATATCTTAATCATGATTTAGAGTTTGCTTGATCGATGCGTATGAAAAAATATTTTAGTTACTTTAAATGATTAGCGATATGATTACATGGAAGATATCTTGATTCGTAAAAATAATAAATAATATGAATTGTTCATATAAAAAAAGGTTTTTTTTATCATATGCAAATTTGCACATGTTAAGAAATTTAAAATAGAAATTTTGTATTGAAACTTGTACACTTAATATTAAATATAAAATTTTTGAATAAATAATTGTTGTTTTCTAAAAAAAAATTGCTACTATTAGTTGTTTTAACATGTGCAAGCCAAGTTGCACATGTTAGACAAACCCATAAAAAAATTGAATAAGCTACTCATCATTGCCGGCGCGCATCCATTCACTCTAACGAAGTTTTTCTATTTTTGTTGTTGCATGTAACACTTTATTATATTTGTGTTTATATATAAAAACAGCACGAAACCTAATCATAACCACAAGGATTGCAATTAAACAAATTAGATTCCCAAAGAATACTTTCACAATAATGGATAACCACACAACAATATATTTTTAAAAAATGTGCTAATTAATCGATGACAATACTTTGTTCTCATGTGCTAAAGAAAATACATTGACCCACTAAAGAAAAGAGGGGCAATAAATTGTATAATAAACTAAAAAATTCAGCACGATTGTTTCATCCAATGTTTTTCCAAGTCATTCCTGATCAAGAAGTTGGAATTCTTCAAATCTGTGGAAGATTAACCTGAACTTTGTTCTTTTACTCAAGCTACACATTCAATATTTTTTTGCAAAATATAAAATAAGGGAAATGATTCAATTGTTGAAATAGATCTCATTAAGTAGATTTCGTCCGATTTTAGAATTATTTGATACTTTCTCATGTTTTTCTAATATATATGAATGTTTATTATTAAATTATTACATATTTTTGTACCATTTTTTTATTACATATCTATGAAACATGAATGCTCAAAGATTAGATCATTCACAATACAACACTCTATTTAGGTGTATAAATGGGTCTTGATAGTATGTGTTACTCGTTTTATAATTAATACTTAATAAACATTCAATATTTTTAATCTAACATCTCAAAAAAATTATTAAATGGGTCCTAACAGTGACTATATTTCATTAAATTTTATCTATCCATTCATAATTATCTAATTTTGAAATATTGAATTAATTTAATTAAAAGATAAAAAATAAACCATTTTTTAAAATTTTATTAATAATAAACCTACTTGGTTTGGTCCAGTGGTATTGGTTTGAGACCTTAGTGTGATTTGATTCTCTTCACTATCAATTTGAGTGGACTAATTTAACTCTCTCAAAAAAAAAATTATCTTAATTAACAAGTAATCTTGCCGACTATCTTAGATGTTAAGTATTTGTGTAATATTACACATGTTAGACAAACCCTAAAGATATAACCTAATTTAATGCATGTTTGTTTTAGATTGCAATAGAAGCTATTTCTTATGGGGTGCTTTTCTTCGGGCTTTACATCTCGTTTTTACTTTAAAAAGGTCAATTTAATTCTTAAATTATCATTATCTCAACAATTTAGTATACTATAAACTATTAAATCAAAAAAAAAATTGACAATAAATCAATTAAAAAGTTTTTTTTTTTTTTTACTTAAAAT
>Ga0228711_1002622_pt1 | contig 27780 bp, 15 predicted proteins | sample MedpolnodulmetaG_2_FD_177996 | JGI IMG/M metagenome (GOLD analysis project Ga0228711, IMG submission 177996) | Root nodule microbial communities from Medicago polymorpha collected in Santa Monica, California, United States - brown nodules | ecosystem: Host-associated > Plants > Roots > Nodule... | reverse complement strand
ATATCGTTGCATTAATTCAATTGGGTTGATTAATTTGTTAAGTGGGGTTGTGTCACTTTTTGAAAATTGTTTTTCTTGATATACTGGATTGAGGGGAAGAGCTACACTGTCTAATGACCATGTATCTTCTTCATAAGGAAAAGGATTAGATATTGGTTGTACAATATTTTGTGGTATCGGATTCTGAATGTGAAGGAAATGTGCATAATGGTCATTGATTTGATGAAAATTACTTTGCTGATTTGGAGATGAGGTTGAATGGTATAGATAATCTTGATGGGGATAATGATTGAAGTTGAGGATCACATTAGGGTTTGCATCTAAAGGGAAGGAGTTTTCCATTGAACCAGTATTATGGTAGGGGGTGTGAATATCAGAAAATGTGGTGAAGGATGGAATAATATCATGAGAATGGATTTTCTTCTTTATGGTTGAATTCCAAAAGTTTTTCACCTCATTATCTGTTCTTCCAGGTAAGTGTTTTGCAATCTGAGCCCATCTGTCCAAAACAAGTGTAAATCTTGTTAAAAGAAAAAGAAAAAAAAAAGTAAATGTTCACTATGTTCTAAAATAAGTGCCATCAGTTTTTTATTTTTTTACATAAATTATAAAAATAATAAATAAAAGAAAGGATGCTGTAGTTTGAAAAATAAAATTGTTTTTTTAGCTACTCTCTTTCGTTTTGCAATATTTTTGTGTTTAAAATTATTTTTCATTTTAAAATATTAATAGAATTATTTTATTGTATTTCAACTCACCTAGCTACTCTTCTTACTACTATTAAGAAAAATCTTTTACTACTAAATAAAAACTTAAGTAAATGCTAACAAGTGTCCTTATTAAGAAGTTTAAAATAAAAACTTTATTTTAAAAATTGTGCATTTAACATATTGAAACAACAAAAAGAAAATTCTACATAAAATTTATTAATCATTTTTAATTTTGAATCCTTAATTAGTGTCCTAGTGTCCTAAGACACTTTTTGGCATGACCCTAAAACTTATTTTATCATTAAAATTAACACAATTAAAGTAATGTTATGTCTCTTAGGTCCATGAATGTTGTGTTTACGATGATTGATTTCGCCATTCAAAAAGACCTAGCGATGCAGCTTATTTACCGCTTGTCTTCTATTCACGTGTAAGCAATACAACATGATTTTTTTTTGGAGAGGCTGGATGAAGTACTAGTTATATTAGCCCTAGATGTATAGGGAAATAATATCATGACTTGAAAAACTTTTGAATTTTGAGAAGAAAAAAAAAAGAGAGCTAATGTAATGAATATACCTATTGCCTAGAATGTTGTGGAGTTCTACAATGAGTGCAGCTTCTTGATGAGAGAAACTTCCACGTTTCAAATCAGGTCTTAGATAATTTATCCATCTTAATCTACAACTCTTTCCACATCTCTGCAGACCTACACACATCATGATATAAATAAATGAAAATATAATAAGAAAAAAAAAATGTTAATTTTGAGAACTATATATTTAATGAAATAGTATTGCATGTATAAGTTTTTTTCTAATACCAGCAAGTTTTGGAACAGAGCTCCAACAACCATGTCCATATGTTTTAATATATTCGATGAGTTTTTCATCTTCTTCAGGTGACCATAATCCTCTTTTAACCTTCTGTTTGTTGCAACAAGAGTGATGTCTCATGATGTCTTGTTTCTTTTCTCCTTAGTTTGATCAAAAAGTCCAAAATTACAAATATATCCAATGGACAACAGCAATGTATAACGGGTGAAAGAAATGACAGATGAAGCTCTATCTTCTATCTTTGGCTTTAGCTTAAGAGTAGAATATGCTGCATTAAATTATGAAAAGAATGGTGTGATCAGAGTAAAAGAGAAAAGGATGATATATATGCAGAAACTGTGAGTGCACTGAGGTGGTGATTCCAATATAAAGGTTTTTGGAAAAGGGATAAAAATTATGCAGCTTACACAATTGCTAGGGAGGCAAATAGTCACATGTGGTATATTTTATTGTAGATAGATGTTTTAAAATCGATCAAAACACCTAGGTTGAATAGATACGGTCCAACAATATATTTGTAAATAGAGGGTAGTTGTTATCTTACAAATCGGTTTTGGTAAAGATTAAGTTAGATCCAAATTGAGTTACCCAACATAAATTGTAAGATCACCACTTTTAAGTAGAGGTTTCCAACCATATAAACAAATAAATTTATGAGTTTTGTGCATTAATATTAGTTTTTATTTTATTTTGTGTCGATTTGATTACCATCTTAGTTGTGAACATGTGTAATACAATAAAACTCCGCATACAAAGAGCAAATTTTTGTTTTGTAAAAGTGAATATTCATTAAAGTCTCATATTGCGTTGTTAAAAGAAAAGAGGTAGAAAGTTTTTATAAATAAGAAGGGTTATATTGAGTTTTCTTCACTGCAACAGCTCTAGTTTATTGGGAAATGATGGATCTCGCGAGAGAGTATCTCGCGAATTGCTCGCGAATGTTTATTCCATCAATTTCAGTTTTTCATTGACCCCACATTATTTCAACCACCTCCCATGAATTTCGGTTTCCTTGAATTTTCATTGGTCTATTTCAATTTCGGGAACCCCTTGTGATGTTTTCCTTCGCTGAACATAGCATCGCTCCTAGTTTATTATTAGGTGTATTGGAGCTTGAGTAGTTGTGTGTTCTCAGAGGGTTTGCAATTTTTTCGTCAATTAACATCAGAGTGAAGGTTCCGACTAAGGATGAAAGATAAGTTACATCATTCATTTAAAGAGAGATTAGTTATCATCTTATTTGTATTTTTTTCTTACACAGTGTTATAGTTACATTGAAGTTGGAAGTTCCTTTGTTTGATTGGAGGATGAACTTCTCCTTACATCAATGTACAGTCCAAGACTATTTGGTCCAACGTACAAGGTCTTAATTGTGCTTTTGAAAAAGAAAAACCAAGTGAGATGAAAATTCAAAGTGAAGTAGAATTCAAAAAAGATTGAAGTTAGTTTATTGTAACCTCTTTTTTTATCTCTTTGTAAGAAACTTATTGGAAAGATCTCTTTCTTCAATTAGGCTGATGATTAATTCAGTAAGAGTATTAGAGTGTCGTCAAGTAATAATATTTATAAAGTTTAAGAATAGAATATGTTGCATTAAATTATGAAAAGAATAGTGTAAAGAGAGGAAAAAGATGACACATTCAGAAGAAACTGTGAGTACGGCGAGATGGGGAATTGAATGTGGAAGCTGTACAATAGTGGCCCAATATAAAGGTTTTTAGAAAATTGATAAAAGTTATGCAGCTTCAACTGCAAGAGCATGACACCTTATAAAAGTAGATAATTGCTTGGGTGGCAAATAGTCACATGGTTTATTGTCGATGGATATTTAAAAATTACTCAAAATACTTAGATTGGATGAGATACGATTTGATAATGAAGTTATAAATGATGAATAGTTCTTATATACAAACAGATTTTTTTAAAATTAAGTTAGGGAAGTTGCTACGGTTAAGTTGTTTATGATTCAATTCGGTTATTTTTTTCTTAGAAAAAAACACTTAAAACATAACCTTTTTTTTTTAGTTTTCATTGTTAAGGAACACTAGTTTAAATATTAAAATAGATCTAATTAGTAGTCTTGTCGGGACTCTTAAAATCGCATTTAAATATTTATTTTAAATTTTTTTAAATAAAAAAATGTGAACGGAGTTTTTCATGGATTCACTTTAAAATAAAAAAGGAATATGATAATGCGATTTTTTTTAAGAATCATTTGTGTTTTATGGTAGAGAGTGTTGTATGGTACAGAGTGTTGGGTAGTTTAAGAGTTAACACGAGAATCAAATAAGTGTAGCAGAGATGAGGATGTTGCATTGGATGAGTGGTAAGACTAGACATGATAGGATTAGGAATGACACCATTAGAGAGAGAGTGAGGGTAGCACCTATAGTAGAAAAGTTGGTAGAAGTTATAGGCTTAGATAGTTTTAGCATGTAGAGAGAAGACCCGTAGATGTTGCCGTAAGAAGAGTAGATCAAATGGAGGAGAGTTAAGTTAAAAGAGGTAGATGAAGACCTTGGAAAACTATTAGAGAAACCATTAGAAAGGATTTAGAGGTCAATGAGTTGGATCCAAATTTAGTTTATGATAGAACACTATAGCGTCATTTGATTCATGTAGCCGACCCCACTTAGTGGGATAAAACTTGATTGTGGTTGTTGTTGTGTTTTATGAATGAGACTTTTCTCTTAGTTTTTCTTTATTTCCAAATCATTTTTCGTTTCATTTTGTTAATTTAAAAAAAAAAAATTGATGTTTTAAGTGTGTTTTTGAAGAAAAACATAAACTTAAGGCTACAGAACTGTAGTAGTTCCCTTAAATTAGTTTCAACCTAATTTACAACAGTCGTCACTTTTAAAGATAATATTTGGGTGACATTGTGGTTGGTGACATTGTCTAACCACAGTGTTACAAGTATACAAGAAAACAAAAAAAAACCTTATGAAAAAGAATAAGAAAGCCACTTGTGACATTGTGATTGGCCAATATCACCAACTACAATGTCACCCAAATGCTATCCCATTTTTAAGTAGAAGTTTAGAATATTTAATGTTCTTACAGGAGAAAAGTGATATAAGTGCGTCTGAGTTGTGTGCATTGGTATTTTTGTTTTTTAAGGGTTGTGTGCTTTAGTGTTAGTTCTTATCTTCTTTTGTGTCTTACTGTCGAGATGTATAATACCATGAACATTTATCTACAAGAGCAATATCGATTGTTAGTAGAAGTTTAGAGTTAATGTCCTTTGCGGTCCCTCTCAAAAAATATCTCCTTATGGTCATCAACAACAAGAGAAAACATATATAAGAGTGTTTTGTGCATTAATGTTAGACCGTATTTTATTTTGTGTTGAATCGACGTTGATTGAATCACAATCGTTTGTGAAAGTGTGTATAATATCACGAGCTTTTACCTACAAAGAGCAATATCGATCGGTATTAATAAAGACCATATGAGACTTTTGTATATGGTAGAAGCCATTGTAAAAGTATCATTCACCATTTTAAATTCTTATGCACTAATTTTTTTCTTAAAAAAAAACACTTATACATTAATTGTTGAGCGAAAGATTTAAACATTTGTAATTATGAGTAGTTTTTCTACTCCACTTGTCTATGTAAGTTTTCAACGATTAATGTCATTTTTTCTATTTACAAAAAGAAAAGAATAGTCTTTTTTATAAGAATGGTTGGAGTTCAAGATGAATACATGTGGTTAAATTATAATTAATATATTATTATTATTTTACTCAAAATAGTAAATGCTTAGCTTTAGACTTTTTCTAGAGGTCCGTAGTAGACAACCAATTTTAAGCCTCTAAGAAAAAGTTATTAACAATGCAAGCACACATTAAATGAAAAATTCAAGTTGGGTTGTATGATCGAGTGAAAATCAGTATACAATTTATAGAGCGACCTTCGATCATTTTGCGGCTCATTTCCGTGATCCAAATATTGATAGCTCTAGTGTGGAAAATTTATCTTTCAAAACTCTCACATGGAGGTAAGGTGGGACTCTCACTAAGCCTTTTTGTGTTGAAGAAGTGAAGCAGGCGGTGTGGGATTGTGACAATTACAAAATGTCAAGACTCGATGGTATTAATTTTGGTTTCATAAAGGATTTTTGGGAGAGTTCAAAGACGATTTTATGTGATTTATTTCTGAATTTCATCGGAACTGGAAATTATCAAAAGGTATTAATAGTACTTTCATCACACTTATTTCTAAGGTGGAAAGCCTTCAACGGTTGTCATAATTTCGGCCTATCTCTTTGATTGGTAGTATGTATAAAGTGTTGGCAAAATTTTTATCAAATACCCTACGTTGTTTCATCAGAAGCGTCATTTCAGAGTCTCGGTATGCTTTTGTCCATGGTAGACAAATTTTAGATGGTATTTTAATTGATAATGAGATGGTTGACGAGGCTCGTCGTTTGAAAAAGAGTCGGTTCTTTTTAAAGTAAACTTTGAAAACTCTTTTGATTCTATTGATTGGAGCTACCTAAACGTCGTAATGCATAAGATGAATGTTCTTTTTATATGGCGTATATTGATTATGGAATGTGTCATTACAACATCCGTTTCTGTGCTGGTTAATGGAAGCCCAACATATGAGTTTCATTTTGAACAAGGGTTTCGCCAAGGTGACCCTCTTTCACCGTTTTTATTCCTAATTACGAAAAAAGGTGTAAATGTTATGATGAATGCTCTTGTCAGTGCTGATTGTGTTTCTGGGTATACGGTGGGCCGAACCGATCCAGTTAGTATTTCTCACTTGCAATTCGCAAACGATAATCGTCTAGTAGGAAACAAAAGTTGCGCAAATATTCGTTCTTTAAAGGCTTTACTCCTGCTTTTTGAAGTGACTTCGGGCCTGAAGGTAAATTTTTATAAAAGCATGCTTGTTGGTGTTAATGATCCGGACTCGTGGTTAAACAAGGCTTCTATTGTTCCGAATTGTAAAATTGGTCATTGATGACAGAGCATCATATGATGTTTTAGCTATGTTTTTTTGTATTTTTTCTTTGCCTTTGAAGACAAATAAAATGAGAGTTAGAGGAGTTGTCAATGGTTTGAGGAACATATTGTATTGTTTTCACTCGAGTCGTTGTAATTTAGTTTTATCCTAGATCATACAATTCCATAGGTGTTTTGAGTGTTTTGTAGTGAGGAATCATGTAAATCATCAAATCAAGACAACACATGAAGGATCAAGGATGAAGAATTTAAGATCAAGGGTTCTTAGAAGGTTGTTGAAGACAATACAAAGTGAAGAAAATTTATTTCAAGTTCCTAGGAGTTTTCACACGGAAGAACGATCGAAAACGGAAAGAAAACGCAAGAAATCGCATCTGAGGGGCTGCCTCAAGCGCCCTTGCGCCTGGGACAACATTCCATGCCTATTGCGCCTCGTACTAGGTAAAAATCATTTTTTGCTTGTTTTCCAAGCTGGATTGGTGGATAGAGCCCAGTTTTATTCTCTTAATCCCTAATTAACCTAATGCTATAAATAGAGACCCTTGCCACTATTTTATTCATTCAGAAACATTGACGGTTCAGAGCAAGGGTCAAGCATCATAGATTCAAGGCGGAATTTCTCCTCCTTTTATTCTTTCTATGGTATGTTTTTGTATTGTTTGTTCTGATGTTTGTTGCCATGAGAAACATTTAAACTTAGGATATTGGCGCAATTTGTTTCATTTTTTTCCTTAAAAATAATCAATTTTTTCATTTTTAAGTGTTTGTTTAAGATTTTTAAAAAAAATTATTTTTATCCTAAAATGAAAAGCTATTAGGATTAGCTTTTCTCAAAAACAAGAAGGTAACACATATACAAGTTAAAACTCATTTTTTTTCAAAAACAAGAAGGTAACACATATACAAGTTAAAACTCTTTTTTTAAAATGGATTTTTATGTGTAGTAGACAAACAAAATTAACTTCATATTTTTTTTAAATCTCTAAAAAAAAAATCTCTAGATTCTTTCAAAACAAAATCTATTTTTTTTAAAACTTGAAACAAACACACACATAATCATACAGTTTTTTTTTGTGAGTTCCTTAAACGATGTCCTTAAGACACTTGCTAGCAATGCCATAAAACTTAATACTCCCAAGAACCTTTAGTTTAAATGATTGTGAATTCTTTAAACAAAGCCCTTAAGACACTTGTTAGGAATATAAAGATGTGAATTTTATTTTAAGGTATTTAAAAAAAAAAGTTTTGTCAATATTATAATTCCAAGATTCTTTTTTTTAGGAAAATATTTCAAGATCCTTAAAAATAGAAATTATAATAGGTAGTTACACATGACTTTATTCTCATATTCATGGAAACTTTATTCCCACCATTTTCTTTAGATTTTTTTTTTATATATATTCTCATGAACATTTTATACTTAAGAATAAAATTTAATAGTCTTGCAACAAACATAAACATGTATATTTCAATCATTTTATACCCAATAATCTACGAATATAACTTTAAACAAACGCATTCTAAGACAAAAAGTAAATGAACTTCAAATCAAGGACCCTCTCCAAAAAACCGGGTGATTAAGACAAAACGTAAATGATTTCAAAACATATAATATGACCTAAATCATTCCCATTTCTAGAATAGATTTCCAAAAACAAAATCAGATCATGATCACAGGAAAATATGTGTGTTTCTATTACAAGGTAAACCTTGTTTACAGGAAAATATAACAACAAGGGCTAATGAAATGGTTCATTGACTAATGGACTAATAACTTATGAACATCCCCAATAATTATATATCCACTTTTTTAAACTATTTATCATCATCTTCTTTATCTCTTATTTATCTATGCAATTAGCACCGAAGACTATTATAAAAAAGTGCTACATTTAACACTGTTATAAAAAAGTGCTACTTAACGTTGAATTGAACTTTGAAAATGATAAATAAATAAGAATAAAATTTTTTATTTTACAATCCTCTCGCTTCTCCCTCTTCAATAAGGGGACCTTAGTTTTCTCTCTTTGATTTTTTTTTTCTTCCATTTTCTTCATTGAGGGAGTGGTTTTGGGTCAAATTTTGACTCAAAATCACCTATCTTCATCTATTTATCTTTATTTCAATCTAAATAAGTGGTTTTCACATATATTTAAAAAAAAATCTTCGTAATTTCGTTGTCTAATAGTGGCGTTGTGTTGTTTGCTGTCTAATGTGATGTTCCTTGATTTCTCGTCTTGTTGCGGTCTTCATTTGGTTTCTATTGAAAGATCAGTTATTCAATCAATAATTTGAATGTCAACGTTGCAGATCAAGAGTCATGAGTATTCAAGTCACTTTAGTTTTATCATATTATTTGTAGAAATTTTGTCATTGTATGCTATTAACTTGGATGGTATGATTTTGCTCGCGGATTCATCCTTTACGATTTTTGCAATGTTGAATGAATGAATACCATTTTGTTTTTAAAAAAAAATCCTAAAAAGGTGATAGCTAAAAAGGAATGAGGGTGTGGCGATCTTGAAGAAGTATGATCTCTATTTGTTTATCTAATAGTATGATCTTTACTTACCATCTTATCATGTAAACTTGCAACTTGTCTGACACCTACAATTCATGTTTTTCTTGTTTGCCAACCGCTAATCTTGAGGATAGACAGAATAAGTGGAGCTCTTCTAATCATAGCTGCACCACCATCAAAGTTCATGGAAGCCGCTTAGGTAATCCATCAGAGATGGATTTGGAGCCTTACTTTGTCAATCTTCAATGTCTAGATGCTTTGATTTATTTTGATGAAACAAACACACCCTAATTTGTTAGAGCTTTGTTTTAAGGAAAATTCTATGGTGAAGTCATGATAATGACTTTTTTGGTGAAGTTAACCCTATAGTTAATCATTGAGCTAATCCATGCCACGTCAAATTATATGGTGTATTGTACATTTGCTCATCAGGTGTATCATTATATCTTTACTTATTGCAATTGAGTCCCTAATTAAATCAAAATTAAACATTTTTATTATTATTTTATTTTGTAAATCATAAATCTTATACATCAAAATTGGGTAAAACTTTCCATTTTTTACTATCCCTATCATCTTTTTTTCCAGATCGATTTTGTTCATGCCATTCTCTCCAAAAACTCATCTGCTCCAACACCAACCATACCGTTTTGCTTAATCAAAATTCATCTTCTCCAAAATTCACATTCTCAAACCCTAAAACCGTCTTGATTAATCATATCGAACTTCACATCCATTAGTAATCATCTGCTCGTTTTGGATATTCTCAAACCTTTTAATCACCTACTCCATCTTCGCAACTAATTTGGAACGGAATTACTCGCACCACATATGGTAAGATCAATTTGAATATGTTTTTATTGGAACAGGTTAAAATGATATGAATGTGGTTGAAGTTTTATGATAACAACAATCGAATTTGGTCCAATCAACTGAATACATGTATTTTCCTTAATAAATAAAAAAACTAACTACTTTAGGGTTTAGGGTTTAACCTGAGAGCCTTGAAGTTTTGTCTTACAATGCTCATCCTCACCGTAGGGCATTATTTAAGGATACCAATTAAAGAATAAAATTGAAACATTGCATTTATTTAGAAGTTGGTCCAATCAAGTGAATACATGTATTTTCTTTAAAAACAGAAACTAACTACTTTAGGGTTTAACTTGAGAGCCTTAAAGTTTCGTCTTACAATGTTGATCCTCACAGTAGGGCATTATTTAAGGATATAGTGCTTTCCACCCCTGTAATATGGGTCATTTCTGGTTTTCGCCCCTATAAAATTTTCGGTTTGATTTGCATCCTTGTAAAACTTTTTTTTTCTTCCGAAAAACACCCCTCCTCCATCCAACTCATCAAATGCGCATATGTGGCGCTGACTTGCCTTTTTTTTAATTGTCCACATCAGATTTTATTTTTTAAAATATTTGAAAATTAATTTTCAAAAATAAAAAAATCCAAAAAATATTCAGATTTTTTTCCATAAAATTTAAAAATAGAAAAAAAATTAAAAATATTCAATTTTTTTTAAAGATTTTGGAGTTTAATTTTCAAAATTTAAAATTAGAAAAAACAAATACGAAATTTCTAAAAAAAGTCAGATTTTTTTTCCAAAAAAAATTATGGAAAATATTTTATTTTTTAAAATCTGGATACAATTTTTTTTTGTAAAATTTTAATCCATATTTTTATAAAATCTTTTTTGAAATTAAAATTTTAGAAAAAAAATCATTTTTTTTACAAAATTTTCGAAATTAAAAGGTCATTTTTTATTTTTTTAAACAAAAAATGTAAAATTTGGAAAATATTTTTCGTAATAAAAAAAAATCCTTAAATAAAAATATTTCTGAATTTTTTTATTTTCAAAAATTAATTTTTAAATTAATATAAATGAATTTATATTATAATTTTTTTTAAAAAAATAGGCACAAATGCCATGTGTACCCTTAAAAAAATAATTAATTATACAGTCAACATGCCACACAGTGTACCACATTATCAAATATGCACAATCATATGGGGGAGGGGTGTTTTCCGGAAAAAAAAATTACGAGGACGAAATCCAAACCGAAAATTTTATCGGGGCGAAAACCGGAAATGACCTATATTACAGGGGTGAAAAACACTATTAACCCAATAAAGAATAAAATTGTAACATTGCATTTATTTAGAAGTTGGTCCAATCACAAAAACAATAATTAACTGAAGCAATCACGAAAAACGACCTTTGAAAATCTGGGCGACATCCATGAAATTGGAAAACGACGAAAATCCCTAATCTGGGTGATCTCTATGAAAATCCCTAATCTTAAATGAATCGAATTCAATTTGAGATCCATGACGTTGGAGGAAGAACATTTGAGATCGGAAGATGGATATGGGTTTGCGTTTCTCTGTCCCAATTGAAGATGAATAGATAAAAAATGCAAACGAACATGTATTTTCTAAAGAACATGTATGAGTCAAAAGAGATTTTTCATTCTGCATATGAATAGGAAGAGAATAAGAACACAAACAAAATGAATAATTTAGGTTAGAGAAATCCCCTTATGCAAATGAAGATGGAGAACGAAATGAATAATTTAGGTAACCATGGAAAGTGTAACCGTTAGAGAGAGATTCGCGGGAAAGTGCAAAGAGACGTTGCAGTTCGTTTGATCTGGTCTCATTTGCTCTGTGCACCCCCTTCGCGGGGAAGGGGTGTGTTGCAAGTAATGCTGTCAAATGCGGTATTTGGGCTTGGATTGTATTGAGCCTAAGTAAATGAGCCTAAAATCCTTTCGACCGGTCTAAAACAATACTGGATCAAACAAAAATTTGAAAAAAAACCAATTGAAATATATTCAATCAACAACACCCAGAAAATTGAATATTCAAGAAAAGATTTCAATACATGAACATGAATTAGGAGCATTATCATTAGGTGAATCGGTTGAGATCGATGGAATCTTTGATGGGTCATCGTTAGAATTAACCATGTTGTTGTTGTTATTTAGAAATTGAAGAGTGACACATGCATGTGATTTTTCGTTTTAGAACATGTACAACCTTAATTTTTCCCTTCTACAGATGAAGATAGAGAAACCGAAGAAAGAGGATGATTAAAAATGATTTAAATTTTGCATAATTAATAAATGATTTAATTTTAAATAAAGTAAATTAATAAATCAAGAGTAATTAATATTTTGTATGAGGACTGATTTGTAATAAGGTAAAGTTTAGTCTGAGAGTGGTCCACCAGCAAAACACTAGCTGACATGGCATCAACAATCAAGAGTTATACTATTGGCTAAACAGAATAATTTTTCCAAAATAGTCAATTTGGTGACTACATCGTAAAAGCGTCCTTTAAGAAATCATATCATAATCACGTACATGCAAGAATGCTATGTAATTCTTCGACGTGCATTTCTACCGTATTAGTTTTGGTATAGGTCATTTTCAGTCAAAGACTTACTTCTCTCTACTTATTGTTCTTCTCTTTATTCCTCTCTTAATATGTGTGGGAATTTTTTCTAAATATAAGGGAAACTATCGTAGTAAATCATAATCAGAGGTAGCTTAAAGGCCCACATAAATACAAGAAAGTAAGGTAGCTTAAAGGCCCACATAAACTTATCTTTAAGTCACTTATGACAATTCGTAGTAAATCATAATCAGAGGAAATGAATTTGAATATTTTCAATGGAAGATTTATAGTTGTGATAAACAGAAGTGTATTTTCAAAAATTTAATTGCACTAACTAGTCATTACGCTAATGAAGTTCGGTCAATTATGCCTAAATTTTCGATTATAAAGTAGCTGTAGTTTCATTTTATTGCTGAAATGATTACGGTTTACACCGGTGCAACTTGTATTTAAATACTATGCTCCAGTCACTTGTCCTTGTCACTTGTTCCGTATATATGAGTGATACCCAACCCAATACATGGTGATAGCATTAGCTTGTCAAATGGGGTACAACATGTGTTAATGGATTTAACCGCAAAATTATTTGAGATGTGAGGAATGGTACCACTTTTTAAGTAAAAAGAATATTATTAATGGGGTACAAGAGGTAAACCAACTCATTTCAAAACAAAGATCTTAAGAGTTACAACTCAAAGGATTAGAACTCCATTCGAAAATACAAAGTTGAACATTTTTGCTTTGAAAGATACAATCCAACTCTATGGTACCATCTGTGTGCTATGCTCAAAGCATAGGAGACCAAAAACCATACATTTACAATTTGTGATTTTTCACTACCGGTCTATTTAGATTGGATGTAGTGATTTCCATGTCATATGGCTTATTTATTTTACTACATAGCTTCACACACTGTGGAAACGGTATAAAAGGGAAGAAAGGAACCTATTGAGATGTGACTCAAAAATGTGTTTTTGAGAAAGTGCCAAAACGTGACACGATTTGGGTAACGTGTCACAATTTTGGCATGCCGTTAGCATGTTTTCTGAGTGTCCAATCGTGACAGGATTTTGGAAAAACGTGACACGATTTTCGGCTTGCTGGGCACGTTTTCAGGATAAGGTTGGTCGTATCTTGGGTCGTACGCACCAAACATGTCACGATTTGGGAAAATGTGACACGATTTTGTCCGGATCTGAACACAATATAAGCATTCTTTGACCCATTTGTTGGGTAAACTTGGTGAATCTCATGGAAACCAAAGGAGAGAACTTTTAGGGTTTTAGATACTAAAGGTTGAGGGTCTTTGGGTGAGGTTCAAAGCTTCAAGATGTGAATCTTATAGAACCAAAAGAGGGGGCTCTTGGGAAAGGGTTGGTGCCTTTTGGGGAAGATTCATGGGGATGGGAAACACATGAGTGGAGAGTCTTTTGTGAGCAACTTGACTGAGTCTTGTGAAACCAAAAGAGAAGATTCTTAGTGAAATCAAAGGCTAAGGGTTGGGTCTCTTTTGGGGGTTAGATTCTAGAGTTGGGAAACAATTGTAAACACCTCAGGAGAGAGTGAAAATTCATGAGTGTCTTGTTCATCGGTGAGATACGGTTGTTCTTTGTGAGCTTATTGAAGCTAATTTCTTGTAACCCATTTGTATCTCTTTGTAAGAACTCATTGATAGTGGATTGGAGAGATCAATCTCTCCCCCAGAGTAGGTCAAGTTGGACCGAACTGGGTGAACATTTCTTGGTGTTGTTATCTTTTCTTTAGTCTCTTTATCTTGTTCATTGATTGTGGTTTTTCTATGCACTTGTTGTTGTTGCTTGTGGTTAATTTTGGTTGTTGGTTGCCATTGATACTTGCTCCACACATCATAATTTATATTGGTGTGATTTTGAGACCGAATTCACAACAGAACAAATGCATTTTCTGAAATAAAACCCAAGATACTCTTATTATTTGTAGAGAAAATTTATCAAGTTGATAGCAGTGGTTCCTTAATCGGGGTTCCTTAGGGTCATTGTCTTTTATAAAAATAAAGGGTCAACACTCCTTGTACTATATACTTCAATTAATATATTAATCCTTCATTATTGCTAAAATAAATAACTGGTCTGCGTACACATATGCCCACTCTTGCCAACACAATTTTGCACAACAATAAAACAAATAAAAATATTGTACCCCAAAAAAACTAAAATATTTTTTTTATTTAAAATTACTATAAACACTCTCTCTAATTAACACATACTCATTTATTGAGTGAAACTCATTTGGGTCTCACCATTTTATGTGAGATCGATTTTCAAATTATAAGACTTACATGTTCTCAAGGGGAAGGGGGAAGGGGTCCCGGTAATTTGGAGTTCGGATATGAGGTACGGCTAGCTTGACCAAGAATTGCTTCAACCAGAAATCGAGTTCGGATTCTCCTGAATGATTCGTTCTTGGTGAAACTCATTAACCACAATTGTTTGGTTAGACTTACATGATTTTACTAATTAAAAGAATGAATGTTAAATATAGTGTTAGAAAAAGTTAGCATCCTCTTCATTTTATCTATATGAAGAGATAAAAGTAGAAAAATGTTTTAAAAAAATATAAATAATTATTAGTGGTGAGACACACTAAATAATATGATCCATTATCTATTTCTTTGTGTTTATCTATTTCTAAATGATTTTTTTTAAATCTATGTCTAAATAATATTCTCTGTTTATTTCAAGAGCAATGCTCTTCATAGCGAGATACATTTACCTGAAATGATCATGAAATATGTTTAGTCAATGAAATGTGTTGCTTCCCTAAAAACACATGTGAATTGGTGAAGTTTGAGAGATTATATATATGTTGCATAAACCGACTTTTTTTGTTGCTGGTCCGAAAAACAAGGTGTTAATGGATGTGTGTTTTACGTGAGATAGTGTTCAGAAACTAATTTGTGATAGAAGAATATCTCTCAAAACACATTTCCTTATTTTTAAACGAAGGTCTTGTTAATCAATGTCCTAGTTAAAGATACAAAGAAGGAAATAATTGGTGAATTTTAAGTAGAAAAATTACTTTTTAAAGTTTCAATACTTTGAATGCACCATTTCCAACACAAAATTTCTTTTTTAATTCCTATTCACTTTAAACAAATGTACAAAATCTTTACTCATTAATACTCCATCCGTTTTAGAATGAATGTCGTTTAAAGTTTTTACACACATATTAAAAAATGTATTAATTAAAAGAAAAAGAGATATTATTTTATCAAATTATCATAATCAACTATTGATTTGTTTTTCAATAAAGAAAAAATAATACTTTAGAAGCAGCGTATATAATGTTAATTAAAGATACAATTGAAAAGAAAATATTATTATTGCATTGAAAACAGAAAATGATATTTATTTTAAAACAATTTTTTGTTACAACAATATTTATTTTAAAACGAATGAAATAATATTCTTTAGAAGGCAATAAAACAAAACAATCAGCCGACATAAAAAGGAAGATCCAAGAAAACAACCTTCCTATGGTCCTACAAGACCCCACTTTCCATCTTTTCTTCCATTCATAGCAAAACCCTATGTGAAAAGGAAGTTTGAAAAATTACTCCAAATAAAGAAAGCTTTCGGAATCATTATTAGAAAAAAGAAACTTTACAACTTTTTCCTGACTTGTTGCCATTGTGTGCTAGAGCATAATCTCGCGTGGGAATTTTATGAATTACGTGCATCCCTATCCATATTATGGAGTAAACTATTAAATTGTTCTATCATTGTATCAAATTTTCGATTTTTGACTTTATTAATAACTCAAAATGATTCATATTTTTATTAAATGTTTTTTAGATTGGTCTCTAACTCTATTAGTTGTTTTGTATTTTGGGTGTTAATTACTCAATGTCTTTTGGATATTATTTAGTGGTTAATGTCATAATGTTTTTTTGATCTTATTTAATACGTTAATGACTTAAAATACAAAATAACTAATAGAGTCAGAGACCAATCCGAATAACGTTTGACAAAGATAGAGACCATTTTAAGTTATTAATAAAGTCAGTCAACAATTTATGAATTTGGTAAGATAGAGACTAATTTAGTTATTAACTCCGTACTATATATCATAGTGAGCAACAAGTACGTAGGCCATGTAGTAGACATAAGTCAAACTTTAAGGTATTGGAGGTACTGTTTAATTTAAACCTTTGTAATGTTCCTGTCCACAGGTCTGAAATTGACCAACTATTTTATCGTTTAGTCTAATTGGAGCTGAAAATATTTAAACGTGTTATTTTGTATATCCCTAAAATCTTCTTTCATTGGTGATCTGTGGTCCATTTTAGAACATGAATTAATATTGATTATTCACTAGAGATCAGTTGGACCATAGTACAGTGGCTGTTGTGTTGCATCATTACATATTATGTTTTCATCATGGACCACAACATGTTTTTCTTTCAATTAATTATACTCACGTATAGATAAGTAATATATAACAATATATCAAGAAAATAGGAATTATATTCGGTTGAATTTTTATTATTTCATTTATATCCGTAAATAAATTTGTCTTTAAGAATGCGATATTGTTGGTGTTACTGAAAAGGTAATTTTTTGACTATTTAAATATCTGAAACATTTGTACATATAATTTTAAACAAAATCAAAATTTCACAAAAAAATATTGTTTATAATTTATAGACGAACACGTAATACTTATATAAACGTTAGTGTCTAATAAAGGTTAGTGATTCCAATCTGAAAGTTTTATGAATCTTCCACAATATATTTGGAATCTATGTTTTATGAATCTTCCGCAGAATATTTGACAGCTAATTATTAAACTGCATGCATCACTTTGATTCTGATTCAGTGTTTAACGTTGAAATGCACAAATAAAAGGGTGCATAACATAGGTCTGAGAAACTATGCAATTCGTCCCTTAACTTAATTTTAGGTAACAATTTTGTTTTTATCTTTTTTGTCTCAATTTTGTCCTTTATGTTATAAAATGACAGTATCATATCATTTTTTATGAGATTTTTTCAATGACATACAATTTTCTAGGTTTGTATGGTGAATATTTAGGTTTGTTTCTGAGTTTATTTTTTTTTACAAGGGGTTTGTTTATGTGTTTGATGTTTTTTTTTTGAGTTTTTGATTAATTTTTTTCATAAAAATGATAACAATGTTGACATTTTATGACATAAAGGATTAAATCGAAATAAAAAAAAAGATAAATGACGAAATTGTTACCTAAAATTAAGTTAAGAGATAAATTGTATATTTTTCCTAAAAAATATATATTTGGGAAGTTTATAAAAATAAAAAAAGAAACTAACTTGTAACAAATTTTTATAGATTCTTACATGAGAGATGGTATGGGGAAGTGTTTATAAATTTGGGTAACCCTCACCCTAGATTTAAGTCACGTCATTAGTACCCTTCAGGATTTTTTTTAATTAGATTTACATGCTTTTTTAGAATATTATGAACATCTTTTAAAAAAAATAGAATTTTTAACAAAAAGTGAATTAAATATGAACTTTAAACCGCCAAAAACATACAAATTAATATTTCATTCATTTCTTGTTAAATATTTAACCTTTTTTCAAAAGAGAATTCTATAATGTATTAAACATAAAGTTTGTCTTTCCTCCATTTATTTTTCTCAATTTATTATCTATTTATGAAAGAGATAAACACAATAAATAAATTAGTGATTAAGTAGATCCCACTAATACAACTGTCAAATGGGCCGGCCTGGCCAATCTCATCTCGATCCAGTGGGGCAACTCATACAAATGGGCTGGAGTGGGTGGGTTGGCCCAATTAGTAGCGGGCTACATGCCACGATGGGCTAGTTGGCCCGTATTTCAAATGTATTATTTTATTTATTTTAAAAAAGATGCAATGAACAATAAAACTACATATCACTTTTTTTTAACAAAAGCAAATAACATAAATAATTATTATCCATAAAATAAATCACATTTTTTCGTAAACTTAGTTAAGTGATTTGTAAAAACATCTATTAAATACACATATATTAGGGATAAATAGCACAAAAATATCCATGCAAAAGTAAAGAGTATTTATCACAATTAACAAAGTGTAACATTTGAGACAATAAAATTCAGTCTTACACAATAAAATAATTACCGGTCAAACAATTCAAAATAGATAGCAAAATAAATTATAAGTAAACAACTTTTGAGCCAAGTACCTTGAACACTTGGTTTCATAAACTCTTTTTTTTTTTGGTATTTTTAATGGGCCGAGTTCCAAGCCTTGTGGTCCAGCCCATACCGACCGATGTAAAAGGCATGTCTTGTGGACTGGCCGAAGCATATAGGGTAGTTTTTTCATGTTTTTTAGTGGCCCAGCCCACACTAAAATAGAGGGTCGATTGGTCAGCCTTGTGGGCCGATCCATTTTGAAAGCTCTGCCCACTAGTGGATCCCACAAAGTTATCAATATATCTATCTCTTTCATAAAGGACAATAAATACAGAAAAGTAAATGACAGAAAGTCAAGCTCCTAAGAGTATCAAAAATGGAGGAAACTCATTTTTTGATACTTAAATGGGTCACACGTATACAAATCACTCGTTTATAAATTTTTAACAATAGTAACTAATAAGCACTTAATTACTTCAACCGAGCATGCCTCACAAAAATTTCTTATGTGAGACTCACTATTCATTAAAAAAAAAGTGTTTAGAGAGTGTTTATATAAGACCCTCAACTCATTAAGCATTAAAAAAAAATCCCACAATGGTGGTACCAAATAGGTACCAATGCTTATATAGTTAGGCACTTCTTTTGTGGATGGTCATGATTGTGAAAGAAATTCAAAATTTCGAATAATATTCATGACTTGACTTAAAAGCAGTAACCAAATTAAAGTGGTATTTGAAAACTTTTGAAGACTAAAAGTTGAAGAAAATTTTTAAGATGACTCAAACGAAAAGTTGAAATATTTATAGGGATGTAAAACATATTTAAGCATTTAAAATTTTAGGATAAAGGTACTCAAAAAAATGTTTCCTCTCTAGAGAGCTTGGCCTTGGGCTTACATGGCTTTCTTTCTCTAATATATCTATTTTCATACAAAATGCAATTCTTCTTCTCTTTAATTTGGGTTCCTATCACTTATCAGGACCGTCCTATGAAGTTGGTGGCTCGGCTCTCATAATAAAAATAATCCTTAATAAAAATAAAAACAAAATTCTGCAAAAAAGAAACGATTGTTGTGATTCTTTGAAATAACTTTCTAAATTGACTGATTAAGTGATTATACAAATTGGATGACAGCGCATGGCTGGGAGATAGATGGAGGTTGGATTAGTGGTTGTTGCCGGTGTGTATGTGGTGGTGCGCGGCTAAGAGATGGAGATCGGGAGGGAATACGAGAGAGATTGAGAAGAAGAAAGAAGTAGTGTTGTTATTGGAAGAAAGAAGAAACAAGAACATGTTTTTTTCCTTGGGATGGGTTTTTGAGGCCCGTCACTTTTGGAGGCCCAACTCAGTTGAGCTATTTGCACCCCCTCAAGGACGGATTGTCTCTTACGATCCTTGCAATGATCTTACTACCCCCCTCCCGATCCTAGGCGAGATCTCGTCTTGATAGCATTGTTATGCACGCCAAATTTTACATGATGTAAAGTTCTCTATTGAAGCATGAATTTGTTTTTAAATTGTATGAATTTATGTTGACGTTACCTACTTATCAAGACCTTTCAAACCAGTTATTGAGCATTGATGGAAAGTCAATGCGAGTAACAAGTTATTAAGCAGATTAAGTTTTATAGTTTTAAAAAAGACCAAATACCTCCCTGAATCCTTTAAGTTTTTCGTTTGTTTCACATAGGTCCTTTAAGTTTTTAAGGTTTCAGATATGTCCTTTAAGTTTCGAGTTTGTTTCGGATAGGTCCTTTAAGTTTATAAGGTTTCAGACAGGTCCTTTAAGTTTCGAGTTTGTTTCAGATAGGTCCTTTAACTTTGGCTTAACAGAGGTTGATAGAAAGGACCTATCTGAAACAAACTCTAAATTTAAAGGACCTGTCTGAAACCTTATAAACTTAAAGGACCTATCCGAAACAAACTCGAAACTTAAAGGACATATCTGAAGGCTTAGAAACTTAAAACATCTATCTGAAACAAACATGAAACTTAAAAGACCCGGGGAAGTATTTAGCCTTTAAAAAACTTACTCCTATAGTGACCGGATCTCTTCCTATATTCTCAAATTCATTCTTTACATTTCTATTACAAAGTGTATTTCTCTTCCTAGCTTAAATATTAGATGATGTTTTATGAAATTTTAAGCAACTTACGTCCCTCTAGATTTTATTTTTTTTTATTTCTTAAATTAGTGTTCATTCTTGTTCTGCAGGGGATACTTCATCAGCTGATCCAATGATTTTATTCCCAAAAAGGACCATTCAACTAGGGGTGGCAAAACTACTCATGCCCACAGATATTCATGGGTAAAATCCGTCACGGGCACGGGGCAGGTAGCTAAACGGGTATCCACGGGTATAATAAACGGGTATTTGACTACCCATTATTATATGTGTACGGACACGGATTTGATTGCATTCATACCCACGGGTACCCATACCCAATAATAACTTAAGTAAATTACTAAAATATCTTTATATATCTTGTCTTATTACTTAAAGTTGTTACCTTATTGAAAGAAATTTTACCGCCCACCTAAGATTCCTCATGCATAACTTATTTTTATTTTTAATTTTTTAGATTCATCTTATTAAGTTCACCGTTTTTACTTTATTACCATCATAAAACATATACTATGGATTATGTAAGAATCATGATTTTTCTATGGATTATGTATGATTAAGGAAATTTTGAATGGAGTATGTATGGATATTTAAAAGTTGAAGTGTTTTGGTAATTAAAAAAAAGTTATTATTTGTACCAAAAAATAAATAAATTAAAAAATTCTTCTACAAAAAAAAATTAATTATTAAAAAAAGTTATTATTTGTGCCAAAAAATAAATAAATTAAAAAATTCTTCTAAAAAAAAAAATTAATTAAAAACCCATGGGTACCCATGAATACCCACGGATACCTCAACACCCGCGGGTACCTGGATAGTGGGTACCCACTAGGGTACGGGGCGGACACGAGTTTCATATTTATCAAACGGGGCGGAGATGGGTATCATACTATCTGTACCCATGAGTACCCATTGACATCCCTAGATTCAACCTAGCATTATCCGGCGAAAGAGGGATCGTGCTTTTTTTTGCTCGGTCAATTTCTCGTATTTTCATCTTGATGTCTCTTCAGCTTGGGGGATAGATGAAAGAACTACGAAATCATGAAGAATATTTCAAAACGTTTTAATGAACCAAAAATAAAACCTTTGTTGGAATATTGTTCCCTATGTCTATGCACCATGGTTGCTTTGAAATTTAGCATAGATTACAGATACATAGATAATAAGGGCTGTAGCATATTGTGGATCTTTTTTCGAAACAGAACTGCTACCTGTAGATGACATTATTTTTCTTTTGCTTGATCAGGAAGGCATCCAAGGGTAGCAGAAAGGTTGATTTAGGATTACAGCTTAGTGTCATTGATTAGGGTGGGATTTCATAGTACAGTCTGACATGACCAAATTTTTAGGCAACTATTGTGTATGAATAAGTTATAATTCCGTAATTGTCCTTTTGGCATTGCCTTTTATTCAGGGCCGGCACAAGCTATAGGCTAACTAGGCCTTTTTCTAAGGCCTCAATTTTTTTAATTTTTTTACCTGCTATATCCAATAACTCATATTTATTTACGAAGCTAAAAATTTTAAGAGAAATAATACTTTTGATATACTTAATACTTAATTATATTAAAAAAAACTTAATTCTTTTTCAAATGTGTGTATTGCTTATAGAATAATGCCAACAATTCATATAGCTGTTGTGTCTGTCGAATATAAAATTCAAAATTAAAATTAATAATATCTTATTTAAGATCAGCGGTGTGTCCGCAAAGATTAAATGGATTTGTTTTGTTGTCAATTGAAAAACAGTTGTTAAAAGAAAAACGATTACAATAATTTAATGAATGATTTTGCATCAAAAAAAAGTTAGAAAAGTGAAATTTTGAATAAAAATATTACTTACGTAAAACAAATACTATTAATAATTTTTTTTTTGCACAAACTAATAATAACTTAAAAGGCCTCATTTTAGATTTTGCCTTGAGCCTCAATATGTGTTGGGCCGACCCTGCTTCTATTACAATAATATGTAACTCTTAATGATAAAGGGTGTGGTTGATTTACTAAATTTGACATAGAAAGAATGGAATTTCTTAGTTTAAGCCATGTCCAATGTCAATTATTGTATTCTATTAGGTTTATTAGAGGTAAGAACTGGATCATACATGTTCCATTATTGAAGAAGGATGATGTGAAGAGAAATTCTTTTCCCACCTCAAAACATCTTGCACGCCCCTTGAAAACTTGAAAACATCCCTTTGCTACACATCCAGATTTTAAAATTCGGACATTTTTTGTTTCTTTCGAATTTTAGATTATATGGACGATTATTATGAAGCCTTTCGTTTAGGAAAGAAAAAGCATTAGCCAATTTTTTTGTCATATAGATGAAGTATGGGTGGATAACACTGCTAGATTTGTGGTGAATTCAATTGGTGGTGAGATGAAGGGTGTTGTTTGTTGAAACAAGGAAGCAACATAAGTGATTTTTATAGAAGGTTTGAAAGAAGTAAGAACCAAACACAACCCAATGGCTTGTTCCCCTGTAAAAATGAGCTCAAATAGCCACATATGTGCATTTTAAACATTAGGATTTTAAAATTCGGATGCGCAAAAAAAATTATGTGCAGAAGTTTTGAAAATGCATTATAGTTTATACAGATCTAGATTTTGAAGTTCGGACATATTATATAGCAAGTGTAAGTTGGGAGTTCCACGTTGTTTTAAAAAGTGAAGGTCGAATATTTTATAAGTAAGACGGCATGTAAACCTTACGTCTTAAAGTTTTGAGTTAAAGTGTGATGTTTAATTTAATTTTTTTTTACAAAATGTTTAATTTACTTGTATGGTTGCTTTTGGCTAAATGTGTTTGATCCTTCAAAAGTCCCTCATGATCCAACAGTGGTATCAAGGTTGATGGTTCAATCAGCTCTTTGTGTCAAAAGTCTTTCTAACTAAGGGTGTTAAACCGACGTGTCTCATTGGCCCAACAACAACAGGGGAACTAATAAGTGGACTAACACCTCAGGAGGAGATTGTTGTGTAGCAAGTATGAGTTAGATGTGTAAAATTACATTTTTGCCATCTATATTTTAAAAACCATGAGTGATAAATTTGGCAACAAAGAAAAATGTGGTTGGACTCACAATATAAATGTGAAGAATCTCCCTTCGAAAAAAATAAATGTGAAGAATCTATGATTCAAACACGACTCTTATATATCAATATTAAATGAAACTACCGACCAAAATGCACTTACATGACATTTTAATTTCAACTTATTTGATGTAAAGTGTTTTTTTTTACTACTATCTCTTTTTTTTTTGTCAGGTAGCCTAATGGCTAGAATTCACCTTATAAGGTGAATAAGTGGGGTACCTGGGGTTCGAACTCCGGCCCCTGCATATAATAATGCATTGTCCTACCAATTGAGTTATGCTCACGGGACTTACTACTATCTTTTTAATTGTCACTTTTTAGGAAATTGCTATCATCAATGATCCTAGAATATAAAAACTATACTTGGGTTCATATAATCTAAAATATTTTATAAGATTATTGTGTATATAATAATTGACGAAAAAATAGTTAGCAAAGCCTTCAAATTAAAAAATGACAAATAAATAGAAATTAAATAAATGACATTTAAAAAAAGAGTACTAAAAAGTTGTTAGTAAAAAATGACATTTGATAATGAATTGGATTTAATATATTGTTTATTGGTCTATTCGTTCTTAGACTTTTTTTTTTATTTTTTGTCAAGATATACTTTATCTCTTTATTAATGTAAGTGTAAAATAATTTACAAGATACTGATATAATACTCTCCGTCCCAAATTATATGACATTTTGGGTATTTCACATGTATTAATAAATGTAATTAATTTTGTGTGAGAAAGAAATATTATGAGTTGTTTTATAAAATTGTTTTTAATAAATGATATGAGAAAGATAAATGAAAGAATTGAAAGAAGAGGAAGTAATAAATAGTTGAACATATAGTAGGAAAAGTAATATAATGTTTCATAGAAAAAATAATATTAATGTTCCCCTGCAACATATAATTAGAAACAATTTTTTCTTTTAAAGTGACATGTAATTTGGGACAGAGGGAAATCTAATTCATTATCAAATGTCATTTTTTACTAACAATTTTTTACTACTCTCGTTTTTAAATGTCATTTTTTTTATTTCTATTTATTTGTCATTTTTTAAATTTGAAGGCTATGCTAACTATTTTTTCGTCAATTATTATATACACTATAATCTTATAAAATATTTTAGATTATATGAACCCAAAATAATATTTTATTTGTTCGGATTATATAATCTGAAAAATGCATACAATGCTTTAAAATTGTGCATTTGGGGTATTCCACGTTTTAGATTAGGTAATTTAAACCAATCAAATACATGATTTTTTTTTTGTGGTTGCACCGACAATTTATATGACTCACAACACACATATCCTTATATAAATTGGTTTGTTTGATTCATTTACAAGTCACGCCACAAAACTATGAACACTTATCTATTAGATATGAATACTGAGCTAGTTGTAGTGTACTACAATAGGGGAAAAAACCAATGAGTAGTGATATTTTAACAACCATTCTGGTATAACCTTTGAGACAACTTTGTTGTTCTCTCTTCTCATTGGTCAAAAATAATAGAGAGGAAAAAAGGAAGAGAGAGAATAAAAACATAATGTGAGTATGAGAGAGAAAGTTGTACCAAAATGGTTGTATAAATATCATTTCTCAAGATGAATATGCTTAGGGTATGCACTGATGTTGCATTGTTTGACTTTAAGGATCATTTGAACCAAATTAATGTTCATCTCAACCACGGAGACACAAGAATGATGAACAATGTTGAGTATTGTCGTCCATTGATTAACTCGAATGAGCGTATTCGATTAACCACTAGTGCAAAAGTGACATAAGAATTATTTGTGTTATACCTATTTTATTAAAAAATGTGTGAAATATAAATAAGGTGGCAGATTTGTAAATATATTGTAATTTTTGTTTCAATGAGTAAGTTTCAAAACCTAATTTTAAGAATAAATGGGGTCAAACATGAAATAAAAATAAGGTGGCAAACTTGTAAATATTATTTTATAACTAATTTTAAGAAAAAAGGTGTGTAATATTATTATATTAATTGTTATGTTAATGTTTTTATTTCTTTGTCAAGATTCGAACTCTTGATCTCCAACTTTTCAATCTTTAGATTAAACCAACTTAACTATTTATACTCCTAAATATCATTGCAAACCAGATTTTAAGAAAAAAAAGGTATAATATCTTTTCACCATATGTTTTTTTTTAAAACAAACAAAATAATATTTTCTTCACAATCCTGAACCCACTTAAACTTTCTCATCTCACTCCCACTCTAACTAAAAAAACTAAAAAAGGAACAAAATAATTCACTCAACAAAACAAAAAAAAACAAAGAAACAAAAAAATCTTCTCTATATGTATGTATATACGATAGATTATGTTTCTTCAATATCATCACTACCTTAAGTCCTCATTATACCCTCAATCGAACTCTCATCTAACCTCACCGATCACTGGTTCGATTACCCATTGATCCAACCTCACCCAAACCTTCATAATCATAAAACTTCCCTCTCATCGTTAAATTACAAGTTTGAAAAGGCTCTGATTTCAACTGAAACTGCCTTTCATCATTTTCACCTCTTGAGTTTTTGGGATTTACTCCAAAGTACTATCTCTTTCCCTTTTGATAACTGCTTTGTTTTATATGTATTTGTTATTTGGTTAAGAAGCATGAAAATCTGAATATATTTGATGAATTTCATTCGATTATTGCTGACCCGTTTAATCATAAGTGTTAAATTTTTGATTTTTTTTTTCCATCTGGTTATAATTTTAAAATTGATACTAGTTTGAATGATTGAGTCAACTATTGAGTGAATAAATGATTGAGTGAATAAATATTATGTTTGTGAATCAATAGTGATAACAATTTTTTTTTGTCATTATGTTAATGTGACCTGTTTTTGTAATCAATGGTGTTTTAATGATTGTTCATCTACATCATATTTATGCATTGAAAATATATGCATAACAGGGCACATGAATATATGTTACAATTTTATCTAAATATATGAATCTACCACATCATTTTCTTTTCATTAGAGAATAGATTTTATATTGTATGTAAATAATGTGTCAAGTTGAAATTGAAATATAGTATAGCTAGAACAATGATAGTAAGAAATAAAAGTTTCCCCTTTGCTTTTATATGAATGGTGTTGGGATCCGAGGGATGGGTTTTAGCGGTAATTATCTCGGAGGCTGTTTTGCTGCTGTTGTTCTATGGTCTATACCTTCAGCATTTCTGGTGTGTGAGGTTTGGTTTGCGGTCTGTGGTGGTAGGGGCCTTTCTGCTGTTGTGCAGTGCCTACTAGAGGGTTTTTTTTAGTCTATTATAGCTGTCCGTTTTCGTTTCTATGGGGTCTGCCACTGTTGTTACAACTCTCTCTGTTTGAATTTATTAATAGTCAATTGATGGTTTTAGCTTAAACTTGAGTTACAGACTTACATCTTTGAGTTTAATACTGCTAACAAATAGAAAATTGATTGACATTGACTATATAGGATTTTATAAGATGACCTATGAAATGAAGAAAAATTAACCGTTTCATAAACAAAAGTATTCAATATTCATAAATGATTTCTTTCAATTAAAAAAGAAAAATTGAATATAAACAATCATCATGGTTTGTGTGTATGAAGTCTCTTACTCAAAGGTGCAGAACTTGAGCCAATGATGTAAGATTTTTACATGTCATAAAACTATTTACACGTAAGTATAATATGATCGTTTTTGCAGGAAGTTGCGTATTTCATTAACATTTTCACAATATTTATCACATTAAGTGTTTGGGTATAAATTGTTTGTTTGTGCAAAACTATTGTTCTATTCGACATAAAAGTAAAATGAGAAGAGATAGGGCTATTTCGCTTGGGGTCAGAGACATCAACCAAGCGTAACAGCTGCAATCTCTCGATCAAATAACAGATTCTAGCTTTTTAAACGATATTATCACAATCACT
>Ga0228711_1002621_pt1 | contig 27781 bp, 13 predicted proteins | sample MedpolnodulmetaG_2_FD_177996 | JGI IMG/M metagenome (GOLD analysis project Ga0228711, IMG submission 177996) | Root nodule microbial communities from Medicago polymorpha collected in Santa Monica, California, United States - brown nodules | ecosystem: Host-associated > Plants > Roots > Nodule... | reverse complement strand
GGTAGCTCAACTAGTTTGAGTTAAGGAGTTGGAGGTCTAAGGTTCAAACCAGGACGAAGGAGAAAAAACTAAAACTAACAGCTAATTATTAACAGTTGCCACTCAATAATTATAATAATAATAGTAACAATAATAATAACAACAACAATTAACATGCCAAAAGTCTAAATTGTGAATTAAGATTAATACGTTCGCCTTCTAAAAACAAAGTTATGATAATGACCAAAAAGAATACTAAGACTAATCATTCACAGGGTAATCTTTATCCTTACAAAAATAATATTAAGACAAGAAGATGAATCCATTTGTCTAGTAACAATTAGTTAAGCCTATTATAGTGAAAATTTTCTATGAGGCATCATCATTTTGCTGTTTATCTCAGAAAGTAAAAGATCTAAGCTAGGGTTCAAACCCGTAACCTCCTTGATCATCATGGAAAAACATAGCCACAAGTTCCGGTTAATCAAGTGACGAATTAACAACTTCAAGAAAATGTTCATCTAGTGATCCAAATGCGTTGTTAGTATATATTCCACAAATGCATCTCCTTGACTTTTTTCTATCATTCCAATAAATGACAATAACATGTTTCTTAATCTGTGCAACAAGTTTTTTTTGTTAATATTCAGAACCAGAGGGAGTAGCAAATAACCATCACTAACTAAATTCCGCAATGTATACCATCAAATCATTCAATTGAAAGATAAAAAAGTTGATACAAGCTTACTTTCAAAACAAAAATTTCAAACTCACTTCGAACCAAAATGAATTTCCCTATGTGTGTTGCTCTAAAACTGATTTCAGCTCAAGTCAAACGTCATTTTCCAAATACCCATCCTAACACATAACAAATCCACAATATGCTCCATGATTTCAACCAATCGCGTACAAAAAATCAAAACTACTACTAAATTTCAGATCCCAAATCGGTGCAAATCTATATAATCACCGCTAACTACTAAACTTCCACGCATTTCAACAGCATGATGTCCAATGTACCCTCTTAACCAACCATTCTCTCTCATTCAAATAATTCTATTGAATCACCCATTTCTCCCCTAAATACACTAAAGTCGCCAAATTTGAAAGGTATACAATCCATTTCCCGAAACAACCAATTATATGAAACACCAAAACAATTTCTAGTTCAGAAATTCAGATTTGAAAAACCGAAGCAAATCAACAGAGAAGCAAAGCCGGTTTGATACAAAAAAAATTGTTGTGAAAAAATCACTTTTTTAAACAAAATAATCGTAAACCAATGCAGAGAAAGAGCAAGGCGAAAGCTCCTCCTTTACTAAAAAATGAATAAAAATTAATCTCTAAATATTAAAAAATATAATCCGTAACAAACGGCGCTAGAATTATGCATATTTCTACAACATAATGGCTAATACACCCTACCAAAACAAAACACAAAACACCAAAACAATTGCACATTCTCAATTACAGATTCAAAAAATCAAAACAGAGCAAGAGCGAGGCGAAACCAGTAATGATAGAAGAGCTCAAGTAAGCCAGCTTATCGGTTATCCCCTATTTTTTACCAAATATAGCCAAAATGGGGCTTATACTTCGGACAGAGGAAGTACTCACGGGGCTTATACATTGGACAGAGGAAGTACTCAATTGTAGATGCCTAATCAATATAAAGCTATATAATCACCACAAACTACTGAAATTTCACATATTTCTACAGCATGATGGCCAATGTACCCTACCAAAACAACCAATAGCACGAAACAGGAAACACCAAATGAGAAGCTATTTTCCATAGCTCCTCCATAAAATCATTTTTTATAATTGATTTTTTATAATTGTATATCAAAATCACTTTTATTATAATCCGTAACAAACTTCCCTAAAATTCCACATACACGTATTTCTTCTACAACATGATAACCAACATACCTACCAAAATAAACCATTTGCACAAAACACCAAAACAATTTCTCGTTCTCATTTGAAGATTTAAATTATTGAAGCAGAAAAGCTAAAATAAAGTTCAATTGTTTTCGTATAAGCTATTTTCATAAGCTAAACGAAAGTTCAACTGTTTTAGTAGTTTTTCAGAAAAATCATTTTCAAAAAATTAATCTCTAAATTATATAAACCTCAAACTTCCAACATAAAAATCACTTTTTCTAGAAATCGCTTTTTTCAATAATCCACAAGCTACTAAAACCAAAACAAACCAATTGTACAAAACAGCAAAACAATGTATCATTCCCAATTCCAAATTTCTGCTAACTAACACTTAACTATTCAAAATACTAACAAATTCTCAAATTCAGATTCAAAAAATCCAAATTTCTACTAACTAACTCTTAACTACTCTAACTATATTCTATATCCTGATAAATTCTTATTTTCAGATTCAAAAATTGAAGTAGAAAGTTGAGTAGTAAAATCACTTTTTTTAATAATCTCTAAATTATTCAGTATCAAAATCACTTTTTTATCCAATCCCTAACAAATTCACATTCAAGAAATCAAAACAGAATATCGAATCACAGCAACAAATTCACATTCGAAAAATCGAATCAGAGCAACATTCAAAAAATCAAAACAGAAAATCGAATCAAAACCTGTAATGACAAACGAGTTCAAGCTTGGCACCATTCACTCCATCAAGAACCCTAGAATCCGCATTCACCTTCCCCTTCGCCACATCATGTTGAATTCTCACAACATAAACCTCAAGCACATTCGCGGCAGTAACAACAAGATTCGGAAGCGTCGCAGCGTCGCGTTGCGGGGCCCAATCGGAGGCGTCGAGGTCATCGGAATCAGGAGGAGGGATACAAGGGATGAAATCGGAGCGGGAGTGGGTTAGGTAACCGGAAGCGCAGTTGTCGATTCCGGTTGGGTGTTGCATCGTTTTGTATGCGGCGAAACTCATGTTGGGGGTGTGGATTGTAAAAGTGGGGGTGTGGATTGAGATTGAATGTGAAGAGTGAGGTTGAAGAGTGGATTAGGGTTTTGGGTTTTGAGTTTGGCGGGAGGGAGGGAGAGTGTGTGAATAAGTCAGTGTGTCATTCTTGTGAGAGTGATTATTAGTAGCTGTAATTATCCATTGTGTTGTATTAGTTGAAGGTAAAAACTGTTTTGACCAATCATAGAACCAAATCGATTTGAAATACAAGTTCAAGTTGGATAGTCCAACTTATTGTTGTCAATTAGTATCTATTTTTCTTTCTTGCTCTTGCTGGTAATTTTCCTTCTAAAGCAAAAGGGTCGGTATTACCATTTGTAGATTCTCCTAACACTCTCTTATCTAATCTTTTTCCAATCCATTTTGCGTCCAAGAACAAATTCCCTTTGGAATCAACAAACATGAACCATATATGTTACAATTACATATGTTTGGTTACACGTTTGAAATACTCAAGTACGTTTATGCTATCAAATGTGGTTCTGCTATTTTAAAAAGTTGTTTGGCATATAATGGGAGAAGCAATTCTACTTTCTCAAAATTGATTATAGTTGAAGCAGCATTGTGTAGCTTCTGGCTTCTGCGGTGGTTTAAATCAATTCCGTATGTAAGATTGCTATAGCACATATTACCTAATTGCCCCTTACTCTTCTACTTTTTTTTCATAATAAGATAAGATAATTCCCTTGTTTTTTTTCTTTCAAAAAATGATAGTATCCGCACTTATATTTGAAACACTAGTGAAGTGTCATCACGCATGGAAACAAGGGGTCTGCAACTGTTTTTACATTTGGTTGGAGAGAAATAAAATGCTCTGACCATCGTTATATATAAAATTAATAAATAAATTGTACTAAAATAAATAAATAGATAAATAAAAGGGAAAATAAATCAACACAGTTTTTTTTATAAATCATCCAGTTTAATAATAGGATTTAATTTTGTGCCAAGTAAATAAATAAAATAAAATAAAATAGGATTTAATTTATATACATGCACTAAAACCTATTTTTGTAATTTACACACCCAAAAGCAATTTTAGTCAAATTATCCAAACAACATATTTGATATAAATCACTTACACTTTTAAGGTATCCAAACATAAATCACTTCATTTTCAACTCACTTTTGATCAGAAACAATTTTACAGAATCAATGCATTCAAAATCAATTTTTGTCACCGCATAACCAAACACACACTAAGAAAACTCTGGAGACAGTTTAGATTCTCTGAAAAACTTGTTGATTTGGATTCTTTTAAAGCTAAGATGGAAAATAGGAGGCTATTAGTTGGTTTTTCATCCTCCTAACCAATATTGACCACTCTAGACCTTAAATTTTATCATGTGAAAACTTATTCGGTGAGCGCCACATTTTCCATATTAGCCTTAACATAATCCTTATTAGTGTTTTCAGACAATCTAAACTGTCTTTAGGGTTTCCCATAAGATCGTTCAATTTTAAAAGCTAGTCTTGTTTCAATTGTATTATATTTGACTATTTATAGGGAGAGTGATGTGAGTCTTGAGTAGGGGACTCATGTCAAATTAATGAGTAAAAGTGGTTGTTGTTGTTGGTAGCACACTGAAATGGCGAGGCCAACACACAATAACACAAATATTATATTCACCTTTCTTTTAAAGTTTCTAATTTACAAGGTAATTTATATATTTATTTCAACTTCTCAAAAGAAAAAAAACGAAAACAAATAAGCAACACCGAAAATAAGATAAAAGTTTAAAACCCCAATAATTGAAATAAAAATCCCAATTTTGGTGTTTTCAAGTGTTCACGAGTTTCCTTAAAAAAATCACAAATTTCCTTAAAAAAAAGTTTACGGTTAATATATTTTTTAAATATTCAAGTTAAAAAAGTTGTCTAATCATTTTTTAATTTAATTTATACGAGTTGTCTACGTTTGTTTTTTACACTCAGCCTCTCACTGCTGTAAAATTATACAAAGTTATAATTTTTTTTTTTAATTTCATATATAAATGAAACAACTGAAGTAAAATTCATAAACAACACGACATCAAAATTCGAAGAACCCTTCAACAACAAAAAAAAATGCCAAGAAATCACTTAAATGAAATTGCCTTTAGAGCCACCCAAAAAAAAAAGTTAATTATTAAAATATCATTAACTTTTAAATAAAATTGTCTCGCGACCCACTCTCTTTCCCATCTTAGTACATTTTCCATCACATTTTCAAGGCAATCAAAATGTGTAAATATTTATTTTGAATTTTCAAGCTATACAGGTTAATTTTTTGATGGTCAACTTTATATGCTTGTTAAAACATAAATTTTGTATGTATATAGATTTTTTTTTGTCCACCCGATTTTTTTCCTAACCCCGTCAATGACTATCAACGTTCAACACATCAAATTTGGGGTTATATGTACACACGTATCATACGTGCAATTAGTTTCAGACAAACTAGACCATCGACCCGTGCTCCGCACGGGTCTTATTAACCTTAATATACAGGAATAAAGTATACCAAAGAAAAAAGTAAATCTTCATCTCCTTTTCCTTCCTAAACCCTCAATCCATACACACCTTAAAGATGTTTCCCTCGCTATTTGCACATCAACTCTTAATAATAAATTATGAAATAGTACAATACAATTGTAATAATATTAACATGCGTAATCTTAAATTATAAAAATACCAATGCAATGATTCGGTCGCACATGGTATCGTACCAAAAATTTATATATCATGCAATATAGTGTCTTAGTAAAGAACAACATTTACAAAAAGAAAAATATTATAACATATTTTATAAGGCTATAAAATTGTAATATCTTATCAAGTGCCCTTTTTTTCATGATGAAATTATCAAGTGTTCTTAATGAAATAATTTCATATAGAGACAATTAAGACATTAAGAATCCTTATTTAAAAACACCCCAAAAAAGTGTGATATAGAATACTTGGATCTAACTAAAGCTTCTATTTTAGTTCCAACGGATTCTAAAATTGATTTTATACAATTTATTGGTTTGTTAGACAAAAGAAAAGTATACCCTACAATAATGTTAAAAAAGAACTATAGCTTATAGGAAAATAAAAAGTCAATATCTCAAGTAATCAAATCTCGGTTGCACTTTCTTATAGGAAAATCAAAAAGTCAATATCTCAAATAATCAAATCTCAGTTGCACTTTCACATGATTAGAATAAATATAGATGAACACACACATGATTAAATTGATCATTGTCTTCACTAAATTGTTTTATTGACATATTTTATGCATATTTCTAAGAGTTGATGTGCAAATAGAGAGGGAAACATCTTTAAGGTGTGTATGGAATGATGGTTTAGGAATGGAAAGGAGAGGAAGATTTACTTTTCTTTTTTAAATTACATACTATATAACATTTTTTTTTTAAGTAAGTTAAGTGTGATTGAAGTATTATATGATCGTTTACCAGGTTAATATGTTAACATTTTAAAAAATAGTTTGTAGTGTTCGTAATTTAAAAATGAAAAGTAAACCCTTCCCTCCCTTCCCTCTTAGTCTTTAAACCTTAGTAGCTTTCTAATTATTTTTAGGAAAATAAACTTGCATTATAATTTTTTTTTAAAGATGAAACTTGCATTATAAACGGGGACCAGAAGTATCCAAAATGGAAAGATACAAAAGTAATGTACTAATTGATTTAAGTCTTAGTTTTAGTTCCAATGAGAATATGGTGAATAGTATTGCTTCCCAATCATATTTCAATCTACCTCGTAAACTATGGAGATTTTTTCATGTGTTATAATTTAACTATTGCCTACGAAATAATCAGAACCACGTATTTACTATAAAATAATTAATAGTTTAGATGATTAGCAAATGAAATAATTAGATGATGTTAGCATATATAACAAAGAATAGTTTTATCCTACATTGGTAGAATAAAGCAAGAGCAAGGCAAATGACATAGTCATTGAAATAATATAACAAAGGCGTGTTCTGCCAAAAAAAAATAATAGACAAAGGTCCGATATATAATTAGAAAAATGAAACTGAACCACACCTATCATTATGAGGTGTATATGACACTATTATTACTCTTAAAATGAAAACACACCAGCAACAAAATTTCAAAGCATTAGTAACGAACAACGAATGTTATAAAATATTAACTAACATTTCTATTGAACCATCACATTTATGTCTGCAGAATTTTCGATCAAATTTACATGCTTGCATAAACTAAGCAGCTACAAAACAAATTCCTAATGTTGTGTATTGAAAGAAAGAAACCAAAATCATATGAACACTCGTAGGTAGTTGGCACACTTAAGTTATGACATGTACAGTTGGGAAGGAAGTTTAAATTTGAAACAACATTAAATGAGGTAGCAATAGCTTGTAGGACTCACCTATAATTGATGCTTAAGAGGGAAATCACAAAAGCAATTAGGGTTAAGCAATTGCTTGACCTAATTAGCTTTTGGAGTAAGTATGATAAAGTGGTTATATGCAAATAGGTTGTAATTGAAATAAAAACTTATGGAGTGAATTTTTTTGGTGGGAGAACTTATGGAATGGATAATTGTATCTTGTCTTAATAATTCTAACAAATTTTTTTCACCAATTTAACCAAGGGATTAAAACATTCGGTAGATCCAATATCTTAAAAAATGAATGACAATTGAATATGGAGATTTGTCAAAAAAAAAATTGAGTATGGAGATAGTAAGTCTATAAAAAAAAAGCCACCTTCGAATAACAGAAAAGTCACCTTCGATTAACGTTTTCACCAATTTTTGTGATTTATTATTATCACAAGATTGATTTAATTTTGAAAACCCCTAGAATTAAGAAGAGATGGTAAAACTTTTTCTGATTCAACTAAGCTATTGTTAGTGGTAAAATCGTTGGGGTATGATGGCCTATCCATCATCATGGTTGACTATCGACAAATTGAAGGACTGGTCCCCCTCAATCTCTCGTTGATAGTAGACGAGATCATGATGATTGGTTGATACCGACCTCTCCAACTTCTAGAGTGTGTGGAGTCAGTAAACCACATATGTAAAGAAAATGAGCAAATGATCATTTGATTTAAATAGTTACCTTAGCATAACATTTTAAAAGTTTGACCTCTCATAACTTATTAATTACTCTATTTAAAGTGGCGGATCTTGACTTATATTTGTTGGGGTGCCGAACTATAATGGAATATATATTAAAATGATTCAAGTAGTAGCAAAAAATGTTAAGTGTTCTAGTGGTTTGATTAGCTTATGAAGGGTCGAACACACTACCATTACCACGTACAAGCAACCCTTTTCCACTTCAACAACTGAGAATATGTTGTCTAGATATATATAGTAAACTTGGGGGTACCATGACTCCCATGCGTCCCCAAGTAGATCTGTCACTCAATTATTTTATGACCCAACTTGAATCTTAGTATAAAGTGGTTTTAAATTATTTTTTACCTCACCTTTTGTAGAGCAACTTTATTATACTATGATTTTTTTCTAAATAAACGGCAGAAGTAAATTATTATATTCTTTGTTTGTATGAAGTAAATTATTTAAGTATTTTTTTATTGAACTATTTTTTTATACTAATTTTGTCTTTGTAAATTATAGTGACTGTTGTTCTTCTTGACCTTATTAAATTTTTGGACGATAAATCTATTTAAGTTCATAAATTAGCATCTTATTTTATTTAACAATATATTTTACACCCTTTACTTATTTACTCCGTTCTTAAACTTTCCTAATTAGTCGCTTTCTAAGTGGTGAATGATCATCTTGCATCAAAGAACATAATATGAATCATGGTTGGTTCAATTGGTTTTTGTTTTTTATATTATTATATTTTTGTTACTTTTTAATACCTTTTTGCTTATTTATTTTTCATTTTGTTTAACTATAGTTGAATTAATTGAACAAATTGAATTATGACCTCGAGGTCTTACTGATTGGATCTTCCATTGAGTTTTTAAGATATTAGTCTAGGGAGCAAAATAGATCTTATATGAAGATAAATTGTGTGTGTGTGTGTATATATATATATATATATATATATATATATATATATATATATTGTGGATAGGAGATAAATAAAAGTTACATCTTATTATCATGTTATGGAAAGGATGGTAAAATAAAAGTTACATCTTTTTATTTTATAATTATAAAAGTGTAGGAATTACATTACATTTGAATGGCAGCTATTTATCTGGCCTTGAAAGGTGGGATGTTCATTTTTTTAATAGATGGGGTTGGATTTATGTCATTAATGTTCTTTGATGGATCCTTGGGTTTCGCAACACAGTGATTTGGAATACTATTTTTTTCAAAAGTCAAGGCAGCACCGATTCCTTGGCACATTGTCACAACGTTTTGGTACCGTTGGAGATGCTGATCACCTTGGCACATTGTCACAACATTTTGGTACCGCTGGAGATGCTGATCACCTTGCTTGGAAGGCTAGAGAAATGTATAGCCATTACGAACTAGTAATGTGTTTGGAATACAACGGCTAAGTACGAAATCATGGAGCTCATTGGGGTTTTTTAAGTGATATAAAGTTTGTATAAAGAATATATTATTGAATATATTTTTGTCTTACCTTACAATTGATCATATACATGTATATATATTACAAGAGTGATAGATACAATTGAATTGCTTGCTTGACAGATGCCTAAATGTTAGTTTTGCAGCTGTAACATGCCATAAACATATTTACGTACAACACCATGATTATTGTTATTAATGCACAAATTGACCAAATCAAATCTCATTGATTTGGATTGATATTTCATGTTTCTGTATTAATTAGCTTGCGGTCCATTAGTTTGCAGGTCTGGTTGGTTAAACGAATTTGTAGGTGTAAATTCACCAATTGCAAAGGACATAAGGAGGAGTATAAGCCAGATAGCCATTGTGAGAAGCTTATGTTTTTGCTTGAATCTTTGGTGTTTATACAGTAATGAATGAAATGTAATTTCACTTTGCATTTGTCACACGATTTGTGCTTTTTAAAGTAGGAGGTAGGCCTCCCTTGTGTGATCATTCAATGGTAGGCCTCCCTTGTGTGATCATAAAGTTATAATTGTACTATATGTCTTTTCCCTTGTTTGTTGGTTTGGACCGCAGCTTGCCCAAAAATGCTAAAAAACGAATTGGTCATTGGGTATGCTGTTATGAATAATTCACAAAAGAACTCATTAGTTTCCTAAACAAACATCTTTTTGAAAGTAGTAATTGATAAAATAAACTATCAATCAAGGACATGTTTGGATCGACTTATTTTTGAGTTTATGCAAATAAATATTTTCTTTAAGCAAACGAGGTGTACATAGATCTGCAACATATATCTCATTTATCTTATTTAATTATAACACATTCTTTCTTTATCTTTTTTTGTCTTGTTTCGATCCTTTGTCATATGGTGTCAGCGTATCTTGTTTTTTTATAGGGATGTGATCAATTGACATCATGGTTTGACACCAAATCTCATCGCTTCAATTTATTTACTCCAAAGGTGTAACGACCTGATTTTTTTCGGACGTTATTTAGCAAAACTCTTAATGAAAACACGAATAATTTTTTATTTAAATAATATCAGTAACGTAAAACTCATCAACTCTTAAATAAAACAATAAATAATTTTCTCTATTTAAAGTGGCGGATCTTGACTTATATTTGTTGGGGTGCCGAACTATAATGGAATATATATTAAAATGATTCAAGTAGTAGCAAAAAATGTTAAGTGTTCTAGTGGTTTGATTAGCTTATGAAGGGTCGAACACACTACCATTACCACGTACAAGCAACCCTTTTCCACTTCAACAACTGAGAATATGTTGTCTAGATATATATAGTAAACTTGGGGGTACCATGACTCCCATGCGTCCCCAAGTAGATCTGTCACTCAATTATTTTATGACCCAACTTGAGTCTTAGTATAAAGTGGTTTTAAATTATTTTTTACCTCATCTTAGTATAAACTTATCTGACTTTGGTTGAATCTAGTTGAATTTTCATGACTAGCTACTCAGTGAATAGATTCAAAATAATTTTGAATCTATTCAATCACCTCTCTGACTTTAGTTGAATCTATTCAAATTAATTTGAATCCATTCAAATTCCTCTATGACTCTGGTTGAATAGATTCAAATTCTGTCTGAATCGATTCAATCTTCATCCTGGGATTTTTGAATCTATTCAAATTATGTCTGAATCGATTCAATCTTCATCCTGGGATTTTTGAATCTATTCAAATCCTGTACGAATCTATTCAATCTTCATAACTGCCTTAATCGATTCAGACATTAATTGAATTGATTCAAAATGTTGTTTTTGGTCAAAATCTTGCTCTTGCCACCCTTTTCTATATATACTCGCTACCTCATAACACTCAATTCATTGAATCATCTCCATCTATTCTCTGCAGGTCTCAAAAACTCATTACTCATACATTCTTCAAGATTAAACACTTTTTCTTAGAATCACTTTGTCTTTGAGTGTGTAGATTCTCTAGGGTGCTAGTAGGGATTGTAAGTTGGTTCACTCAAGAAGATTGATTGGGCTTAATCAAGGCTTCAAAGGAAGTAAATAATCTCATTCCACCTCCAAAGGACTTGGGGGTCTTTCTAACCGTTCTTGATATCGAAAGGGGTTCGTTTACCAGACGTAGCATTGAAGACTCGAATGAAGAGATCGAAGGAGTGCACAGGTAATTCAAGGATCCGAAGATTCAAGAAGCACCAAATTCAAGGGGTACTTGAAGTTTTGGGGAGCTTTGTTTTACATAGGAGTTAAAGAATTAAGGCTTTAATTTGAAGGAACTCTTGTAAACATTGTAATCAACTTTTCATACATAATGGATGACCTTGGTGAAGGAGTACTTCATCAAGTAGAGTAGAGGTAGCCCTTAACGAGGACGAACAAGGGTGAACTACTATAAACCTCGGTGTTCTCTTTCGCTCGCTCGCTCTCTCTCTCTCTCTCTCTCTCTCTCTCTCTCTCTCTCTCCTTCTCTTTACTTTCATTATAGCACTTGATTATTTGAATAATTGATTAGTGAATTGCTAGTTTTGATCTAAGTAGTGTTTTCTCATATGATTAATCTAAATCCATTTGATTTAGGTTAAAACAATTTTACTTGGATCAATTAATTGCAATTCCAATTCAATTATTCAAATTCATGTGTTTTGTGTTTTCAATTGGTAATTAGGTTTATTGTCATATAGGTTTGGTTTGAAATTGTATATTGTTTTGTATCTTTTTCAAGGATTGTTAATAATTGATTGTGTTAAAAAGATTTGTATCGTGAATCTCTCAATTCTCAGATAAAATCTTATTTCGCATATATTTGATATTTGTTAATTCATTGTTTGTGATTGTTCAAGCAAATTTCAAATAGTCAATTTTGTTAAAATCACTTTTCTCTAAATCTCCGAAAAGTTTCTCAAAAGCGCTATTCACCACCCCTCTAGCTTGGTAACCATCTAGCCATATAGACCAACATTGGATGCTTGTGAAAAGTTTTCTCAACAAGGTTAATACCAATGTCGGAATATCTCAAGCCTCCAAATGTGCACCACCATTTACTTGTGTCTTCATCTACTAGATCATTTTGCCTCCCTAGTGTCACCGCCAAGGAGGAAGGATGGATTGACGGTCATCTATCCAAGAGTAAGGATCATCTCCAACTAACAAACATGGTACAAATAGGCAAGCCACATAGATTTCATGACAATAAAAACAAAAGAAACGTACATCGCACATTACTCCAGTTTCATAATCACCACCCCTAGCACCAAGTTAAAATCCGACTAAAATACACGAGTCCCTATTGGTCAATCTATATGCAAATGCTCATGGTCCGGCCTTCACCTCTATGCATAGCCAAATGTCCCACCATTGGGCAATACCCCACCATTGGATAATAACTCCTAAAATTTGATGTTCAGTACCCCACCATTGGACATTATTCTGAATCACCTAATGCATATGAATCGTCACTACCCCACTGTTGGGTAATAACTCCTAAAACTCGATGTTCAATGCCCCACCATTGGGTATTTGTCTGAGTCCTCTAATGCACGAATATCTCCGTAAATACCCCCACCATTGGGTAATAACTCCTTAAATCTAAGTCTTGTATCCCACCTTTGGATATAGTTTAAAATCACCATTTAGTTACTTAAGGTTATGCACCCATAAGAAAATAGTATCCATGTTAGAACAACACCACACAAATAATAACACATGGTAATCACACCAAAATAATTATCACAACACAAATATATAACACATGTCATTCATTTCAAAACAACATCACTATGATAATTATCACAACACAAATAAATGTACACATATACACGTACGGAAGCGCGTGGAGTGATACCCTTACCTTCGCAACAACAATCTTTAAACAACGGTCTTGGTTCTACTAACTCTATACCTTGACAATTAATTATTCACTAGATTAGTTTCAAATACTACACATACCGCTAATCCTTACTCAAGACTTGGGTTTGGTTGAAGTATGATTTACTACTATTATTCATTTGTTGTCAAAATAAAACACTTTTTTTTAGGGAAAATTACACTCACCTCCCTTGAGGTATTCTTAAATTGCACTAACACCCCCTCTAATTTTGATATACGCATTAACCTCCCTTCTCATGTAACACTATTAGCTTTCCGTTAAATACATGACAAGAATTTTAGAGATTAGCTACCAATTTTGTTACCACTACCTGGGTGGTTAACTCACTGCTAAATAAAACACTACAAGAATATTAGAGATTAATAACGTTTCCCTCAATCACTCACACTATGTTCATCAAACCTTACTACTTAACCTAATTTTTTGTGTGTATATCGTTAATTATACAGTGTTCAAACGTTTCAATTGACATCAATTCACATTGATTTCACAACCTCCTCTTCTTCTTCTTCTAAGATTTCCAATTAACAAATTTCTCTTGATTTTACATCTTGTAGCATTGATTTTAACAATATATGTTGCTAATGAGTTCATATTTTCAATTGATTTGTTTCTATTTCTTCAATTTCTGCCCTTAATTATTCTTCATCCTCTTGAATTTGGTTTATATAGTTTTTCAACCTAGAATTTCAATTCTGCAAAAGCAACATTAAGCAATTCATCCAACGTTATTATGTTGATGTGAACTAAAATCACTTCCTTCATTCTAAAATTGAATATTTATTATGTTTAGACATCAAACTTCACGCCTCAAAAGCTAAGGTTTTATCTCAGGTTTTTCCATTAAGCCTTTTTTTTCACTAGATAGAAGATAATCATTGTTATTGCTTTTCCATATTTTTTTCTCTAGTATGAAGCATGTTTGATTATAAAGAAGTTCGTTGAACAGCCTGGTATGGCACTGAGGCTACCATTGCTTGGTCGTTGCATGAAAAGCAAAGATGAATGGTAGGGGGAGCAGTTTTTTCGACAGAGAAGCTTAGTTAACAGAGAACTAACATTGTTACATGATAGGGGAGGTGTTTATATATTTGAATAAAAATTAAGGGAGGTAAGTGTTTAGTAAAAACTAGAGGGGATGTTATTGCTATTTAAGAAGACCTCAAGGGAGGCGAGTGTAATTTACCCATTTTTTTTAAGTAAACATAATCACTCAATAGAATTTTAATTATCCATTATAGTCTGCATGCTTCTTTAGTTGGAATATACATATATATTAGTAGTATTCTTATTACGTTTTTCTTTAGACACTTACGGTGAAGTGATGTTTCAACTTACATTAACATGCAGAATTTACTCTCAACTCCTAGCAGAAAATAAAGTTCTTTTTCTTTTCCTTTATTTTTTCTATAAATAATTTCTAGAATTTTAAAATCTATAAGACCAAGTCTTTCAATCCAATAAACGTTGAACAAATTTGAGTCCCCAACTTCAATGGTAGCCTACAGACAAACTCTATGTTTTTACTAAGAATTACAATTTTATCTCCTTTCTTTTTCTTTCCAAAACACACTTTCTAAATTCATCTTAAAATAAATCAACAAAAAAATCGTAATACTAATTAAAAAATATATTTAATTTACCTCTTGAATGTTCCTAAATTAGGTATTATAACTATACTATCTACTAATAAGTTTAGAAATAAACTATGAACAGATTTTTAGTAAAAACGTTGTCAGCACTATTTAAAGTTTAATTTAAAATATCATTATCCTTTTGGCTACCAATCATTTTGTTTTCTTTAAACATGTCAGGTACGTGATGCCGTGACTTGTAGAAATTGGATACAATTTGTTTCTAAACATTCTAATATCTTAAAAGTCATTATTCTAAATTGATCAAAATTCAAGTTTCCAAAACCAAACATTTTTTTACAAATCAAAATTCCAATGAATATGAATCAATTCCCTTCTTGATAAAGTGGAGTGTTTTTTTTCTTTCTTTCTTTTCAAACAAAATAATAAAGAGCATCCAACGAAAAGTATAAGGGTTTCATAAGGCATGTTACAATTTGTTCTCTAAGGGAAAGGAAGGGTTTTGCTCCATCACATTGATTCTAGAATTATAATGATAAAAATAATAGTGTAGTACTTACTTGGAAGATTAACCATGAAATGACTCTTATTTGCTTGTCCCTATTCTTACGTAAATTCTTACCCAACACATCATTCTTACATCCAATTAATTAAAATCAAACACCTCGTTAAAATAATAAAAAAAATTAATATCAGAATTTTTTCTCATTATTTTTAATATTTCTCTCTCCTTTTTCCACTCTCTTTAACCGACAATAACCACCCACCACCATTTATGTTTCTATTTCCTTAATTAAAATCACACTTTTTTTAAAGTTAATAACACGTGTCATATTTTTATTGGTTGGGTGTAAGAATAATGTGTTTGGTAAGAGTTCATGCAAGAACATCTCGTCATATGAATAGGGAAGAAGTTGTATCTCCTACTTTTTAGTAAGGGGGGTGAATCAAAATAAAAATTTTACAAGGGGGAAAATCAGAAATGACCTATATTACAGGGGGGTAAAGACCTATTAACCCTTTTAGTAATGAACATGGACGTATGTTTCCTAACTAGTAACTAGCAAAAAATCAAAAACAATTATAACAAATGTCACCCGTTTTTCTACTCTAATATAACAAAGGAAATATTCATATAGTTTGCTAAAATAAGATAAAATAACATAAGACATGAACTAAATAATTAGGAATGAGGATTTAACTATATAATAATAATAAATAATAATAAAAAAGTAGAAAATACCTTTTTTTAAGGGAGAAATAATATCATCACTCAATAAATCATACGGATAAAATATTTTTATGTCAAATTATGATCAAATACTTTAGCATAAAAATAAAAATAAGAAAAAATATTGGGGTTTTACAAAAGAGAGAAACAATGTTTCAAAAATTAAATATTTTGTGATTTGTCTCACAATCTTTCCTTGAATAGCACTCTCCCCTCAACTCCAAACTGTGCATTGTTGTCCAGTAAACATAGGAAGGTAAACAGAGAAAGCGTCGATTAATGAAATGAATATATATTAAAGCGTAGAGATAAAATATATCAGGCATCCAATGCATATGAAGATACACTCTTTTCAAATAAGTTAGTTCTACAATGTTAGATTATTTGAGTCCAATGAATACGGGGTTTTCAAAGCTCATTAGCATACTAAACACCTATGTAGCACCAAGACAGCGGGTTTACATAACTTTGTTGTTAGACGATTTGTACATCATAGAATGTGATCAATTTCGACTTTATTATATTTATTAATACCTACTTAGAATATGACTTTGTCATTTTTTTAAGTTAAACCAATCCATCGAAATTGTCATCGAAGAGAACCGAAACTGATATCTTGAAAGAGGCACACCTTAAAGTCTCAACCCAACACCACTTTATCGGTAGTTGATAAATATAAAAAAAAATAAAATGGGACACACGTTTCTCACTAAAAGATAAAAAATAAAAAGATAATCATATTTCACGTTAACACTCAATTTTTTAAATACGTATGCTTAATAATAACATATTTTTTAACAATCAATCAATCGTAGAAATTTCCCCAATAATTTTGTACAAGTTGTTATCAAAGATGGATTTGGACTAATGTATATGTCATGCATCAAGGTAAAAGGGGTTTAGCAACTAGATTTTTTTTTTTTGGAGCAATAGACTCTAAGATAATATCACAAAAACGTTATTTAAAAAACCACGAATATATTACAACAAATTACGTTTTATTCAACCAAAGAAAATAATAGAGAGACATTAGAGGTACTGGAAGACCACGTTATAAACAACATTAATTGTAGACGTAGTTGATTCATTGTTATCATTGGCAATCAATATTCTATAATTTTAGAATTCTAATGAAGCATATTTGATTTAAGTATCAACATTCCGTGTGATTTGTTTTATTTATATTTATGTGTTGCAAGTTTCTTGAAGATTCATAGAATCAACTGAATTTGACTATATCATGTTTGGTTTGCTTTTGAGTTGGGCTTGATACATGTTGTATTTGTTTTTTGATTTACGCATAGCGTATCGTGTTTGTTTTGATGCCGATGTGTTGTTGTGTGCTTGACGATAGAGTAATCCGCGTGAACGCACGAATAAGACACCAGTAAAAATTTATAAGCACTCATGGTGATTCAGTCTCGAACTCAGCTTGCCAACGCAAACATGAAAATCTTTCTTTTATTTATTTACCGGATATCATCCTATGTCTCATAATTATTTAGTGTTAGAAAGTAAAATGTAAGAACAATGATTTATATCGATTTACATCGCGTAAAAGTAAAAAAGCACAAATACTAATTAACTATTGAACATGTCCTAAAATTTGATGCCTTTGTTTAGCCAAGGTAGAATTCCATGTCTCATATTATCAAAGAGTGCTAGAGAACAAATTACAAAATCATGATTTGTATAAATTTACATAGCATAGAAGCAATTGGAAGAAGTAACTAAGAACACGCTCAAATTCCATGTTACTCCTCATGTTAAGTGTTCACAACAAAAAGAAAATCTAAAATTGGAACAAGTTAATATAATTTGAACTAGTCTGACATACAAAGAGAAGTTCAATTAAATAGTAGTATAGGAATATGAATATGATTATGACTATTTTGACAAATGAATATGATTATGACTATAAAGGGTGGTTATGTTATGGACACGATAGAATATTTCTGTTGGCAATATTGGAAGAAACAATGGTTTATGTGTTGTGGAGTATTTATAGTATGTGAGTTACGAAGGCGTGTTGCTTCGTGTGTACGAGGAAGAGAAAAACAGCATAAACGTCATATCATTGTAGTTGGTTTAGTTGGTGAGAGAGTGCAATTTGAACCAATTAAGAGAGAAAGTGGATAAATTTGAGCAAATAAACGGTGTATTATACACCATTTGGTTTCGGTCATTTTTCATTATAATAATGATCGAATAATATATAAATTGAACTTTTTTTTATTACTTTTAAGGAAAATGCTAGCAATAACGACACTCATTAAAAAGACTAAAGAGAAAAATTTACTTAAAAACAATGCATTGAATTGAACACATTGGAAACTATCTTTCTTTACGTAAAACTTATAAATTATTGACCGGCGGAGTAGTTGATCACAACATTTTTTGTTTATGGGAAATGTTAAAGAGTGTCCTCGGGGCATTGGTTAAGAGGACAAATTTATAAATGTTGTATGGAGAAATAGGGAAAAGTGATTGATTTAACTTTTTAAAAGTTTAAAGATTGTTGAATTCAATGTAAACTTACTATTTTTAGGTTCCGTCGGAAGAGCTTCTGCTTTGTTCAGGGAGCTGACACTTGGATTTGTTACCGTGTTGACGGTCGATCCATTCACCATGTTTGCTTGCACATTTTCACTCTTCATATTTTTTTGTAACTTGGTTTCGCGCCTGTATGCGGGTTCGCTAGGTTGCGTCTATGATTAGTGAATTTGTGTTAGAATAGATTAGGGTGGGTCCGCTTGGTTTGTTTTAACACGATGTATTTCCTTTTGAGTTAATACTGGGTCAGGTTTAATGTCCCTCGGTCTTTGTATCTCGTTCTTTTTATTTTATATTATTTACTTTTGCTCAACAAAAAAAAAACTAGTGTCCTAAGGCATTGGTTAGCATAACCCTTTGTTTATTTATCTGTCTACATACACTGCATTGTGCATTTTTATTTATTTATTTTTTGTCAAGGTGCATTGTGCATTTTAATAACCTGCTATTATTTTAATTCAAGTTTATGCAATGTAGCCAAGAATATTAACCAATTATCCAGTCCCAATTATTCAGAATTTGGCAGATGCTCATCTATGTCAAGGTCTTGTTAATGAGTGTTTTGGAACCACTTTTTAAGAATATCTAATTAAATAATTATTTTTTAAAAATGTCAAATGTTTCATTTTTTTATTGTATAATACATAAACTTTTATAAAAACTTAATATTTAGGGTGTTTAAAGATTGTCCTCGGGAGGACTCTCATTGTTGTTAGTTGTTTTTTTAACTCAAGACTACATGACTATATCATTAATGTTCGAATTTGGATCATTTCTCTTGTAATCCCTAAAAAATAAAGTTCTATACCCCATTGACCAAAGCATAAGAATTAGAAAAGTTACACTAAGGACAATATGTAATAATTAATTAGTATTAGTACCTCTCTGAAAAATCCATCGACCCTAATGAGTGATCACTTTTTGGCATAAGGCTACTCATGAATAGTCGGCACAATCTTCTTTAAGAACCGATTCTTCTCTTTATTTAAGTCATTCTTTGCCTCATATTCTTCATCCTTGTAATGACTTCAAATTCAGAATTGTGATATATAATTGTTGTTTTCTCAAGTTATTGAGTACTAAAAATTTGAAAAATCAACATGAAACCTCAACTAACTCTAGTGATATCGATAGAAAAAAATATATAGAAATATTTAAACTTCAATGAGAGCCATGGTTTACAGTATTACATCCATCTTACTTCAAAATAATTTTATTTTACATCCATCTTGTCTTATCTCAAGGCAATTGTGCCTGAAAGCAAACATAAAGGACAAATTAAATTATATATCAGCTTACTTATATAAAGATTGTAAACCATCCATAAACTTTAATGAATAAAAGCTATTTAAAAACTATAAACCATCCTAAAAAAATATTTGTTTTGCTTCAAAATTAATTAGTAATCTCTATGAAAAATAGAATTCCAAATTTTTTTTTTGAGGTAAGAATTTCAAATATATAAACCTTATTTTACTACTAAAATTCTCCCCAAAATTTCATGTATAATGGAGAGTTGCTGCGATAAGATTTGTTACTCCATCCGTCTCATAATTATTGTCTCTTTAACATTTTTTTTCTCAAAATAATTGTCACTTTACAATACCAATGTAGCATTTATTATTTTTTTCCACCATTATACCCTTATTTATTGAATTTCATCCAACTTAATTACTCCTATGTATTTTTTATCTTATAATTGTTAATGAGTCACGCTAACATGTGATGTAAATGTATCCCTTCCTTTGTTTCAAATTAGATGTCAGTTTTTACAATTTTTTTTGTCAAATTATTATCCCTTTTACAATATCAATAAAATGAAAAAATTTCCATTAACATACTCTTATTTATTGCATTTCAATCATCTATAACTACTCTACCGACTATAATTAGTAATGTGTTTTAGTAAATAACACATAATATGAAACAGAGAGAATATATGTCAAGGATTGCATACAGTGTAAAGTACTCATTGAGATAAATTAATTTCAACTTTTGATAAATAAATTGAGACAACTTTAATGATAAAATCTTCACATTGGGTACTTAACATTTGCCTTAATCACACATGTTAATATTTTTTTATCTTTTTTTAAAAGCCAAACAAAGATAATTCATTAAAATGGCACAGCCAAAAAAAGAAAGATAATACATGAGTACTTATACAAATTCCATCAAAACTAAGACACACCCAATACTTGTGAAAACTGATGCTAGCTTCCTTGATACCATGCAGCACAACCAATTTGACTGGCCAAATCAGCATAACAGACCAATACAACAAAACAAACCAAATAACGTTATAAAAGACAAAGGAAAGCACCATCCATCAGCTCTACAATTCCAAGATCAACTATCCCAAAAACCCTATGAAGCACGGATACGGACACGCCAACACTGCTAATAATTTGAAAAAATCACATAATTCAATATATTTATATGTGTCGGTGTCGGTTACAACATCGACAACACGGCTAATCTGAGAAGTGTCCGTGCTTTATAGCCAAAACCAAACACAATTGAGATAAAAGAATTATTAACGGGATTATTTTATTAGTTAATTTGAGGGATTATTTATTTTTTCTATGTTATCTATAGGCTATTAATTCAAGTGACTATAAATAATATATAATTTCTATTATATTACACATACTTTTAATTAAAAAAGATTTTTTTTTTGAATAAAAGAATTGTGCTTTATTTACATAATTTTGGTGAGAGATATTATATTACATATATAATAGTTAAAAGCAAACCCATATACAATGGAGTTTGGAGCCTCGGTGGTTAGTGAGTCATTGAGCGTACAAGGGTGTGTCAGCTCGAACCCCCTAACTTGTTTTTATTGATAAATCTTTTAAAAAAAACGCATATGAAATTAAAAATTATGACATACGATGATGATGATGAAGGGTTGCTTAGTCTAACCGCCGGGACAAAGTACACATTTGTTATTTTTACGTAACATATTGTATATATAATATAACTCCGTACTTTAAAATGTGCATATTTACATATTAACAATGTTTTATTTAGGATTTGGGTGGGCGGTGACCCACCCTAGCCCATGAGTGGTTCCGCCACCATTACAAACCTTTACAGGTGTCATATATCCTCGACAGTCGTTGTATCTGCTGCCACCTCTACTGTAGTGTATTAGCCGCTCGATTGCTTTAACCTTTACTTGTAAGTATTAGAATGAAGTTTTAAAAAACGGTTCCCTTATTTGAGAGAAATGATATTTGAACTATTTTATGATAATTTTTGTAACAACTTTCTTTAACATACTCATATTGTATTTATCCTTTCTCTTTTCACTGCTTTGCTTCTTTGTCAATCCTTACATTTCTTTATATATTTTGGTTGTCCAATAAATTGTTTTAAAATTCGTAACAACTTTCTTTAATATACTCACATTGTAAGGTCTTCTCAAAGTTTTCTAGGACAGTCTTGTCAAAGTTTTTTTTTTGAACAAGCCAAAATCAACTTTTCAAAGTGTTTTTTTTAATAAACCAAAATCAGTCTAGTCAAAGTTGCTGAACCTAATTGCCTTGGGTTTAATGAAAAAGGAAGTGGTGAAAGGTATGATGAAGAAGGAGATATATGGAGTTGCGATGGTGATGCTGAAGGTGTAAGGTTTGATGATAGTGTGGATAACATGTGTACTACATGTCAAGATGTTTATGAAGTTGTTGAAGTTCATCCCAAGTAAATAGGTCTATATAGAGTTGGAATTAACACCAAGTAGTCCTATATAATTAATTAAGATGTGTGGTTCCAAATCACCAATGAAAAAAATTTCTCCCAAAAAGAAGATTAAGGTGATTGTACCTGTTTGTGTTACAAGGGACAATAAAGGAAAAATATAAGAGGATGAGGAATACTTTGAAAAGTTTAGCAAGGAACAAAATTAATCAAGGATTATCCGTTCAAGTTAGACATGTAATTTAATTCCTTAGTTGATTTTAAAGATGCAATCACCAAGTGCTCATTATTAAATGGTAGAGAAATTACTTTTGTGGAAAATAAAAGCTACAGGCTCAGGGTAAACTTATGTCAAAATGAATAACAACAAATGTCAAAATTAATAACAGGAAACATAAACAAAAACAACTGCCATTGCGGTAATTACAACTGAAGCTATCAATCATAGAGTTGAAAGTATTGAAGTAATCTCAGAGTTTGCAGACCTTTTGCTCCTGTTTAATCTCTTCTTCAGCCTTCTTCTGCTCAATGTCAAGTGCCCATGAATGAACCTGATGAACTTCTGTGCATCCCTTCGAGGAAGCAGTCAATCCGACAAAATGGATACCATTGTTTGAACTCAAGTATGGATCAAGTGCTTCAATTCTGGTCATTAACAAGGGCTCTACTGGTTTGATAAACCCTTCGTCAAGGTAAACCATTATGACCTTTGTTTTACCTTCAAATTCTACCCAACATGTATACTCCGCACCGCTACGTATATCTTCAATAAATTTTGCGGAAGCTAAAGGGGATGAACTGTTGTTGTTAAACAGTCAAACGAACAATTCAGTAGGTGTACCAAATGGGTCTAGATTTGTATCTATGGCTACTCCAAAGAAAATTTTAGGGTAGGCAAACGGGCGATCTGTAGAAGATATAGTCGGGCTTATGGCAAAAGAAATTCCATCACCAAAATACACCGGTTTTGGAATGATAGAAATGGAGAACCAAATGCCGTCTTAAAGGACAGCGACCTTTGCATCTTGAAATCATATAAAATCAAGGGAGAATTAAAGAACAAGGAACCTGAGCTTACGCATTGCCACGACGGACCAAGATTTCGATTATTCAAACTAACTTTGGATCCGTGAATTTTGGCATTGCCAAGGTAGGAAAAAATTGAAATCGGATTATCAAAAGACTTTACGTCAAAGACAGCTGCAGGCAGTTACATAAGTTGAATCAGTAATCAATATTCAATCAAAGACAGCTATTAATTTACAGCGGCCAAAAACTAGTTTTTATCTTTCTTTTCACAAGTGTGTGAATCAATGACTTTCAACATTAATTAAAATCAATTAAACAGAAAAAATACAATCATAAAAACCCTACATGGCCTCTCTCTTCCACTTAACTAACTCTATCTCTTCATCTGATGCTAAACAGTGAATGCCAACTTCTATTATTTATAGCATCCATCACATATCATAAGTTCATATAAAAATTGCACTTTATTGGTATATGCTGACATATTCCTCGTTGTAACGAATTAAATGGTATTCATTGGCCTCATTCATGATTTATCCCTTGCTACATTATAACATATTTGCCGCATTCAGAATATGTTCTAAGAACTTGCAGGGACCAACCATTTATTAACATGCTAAGTCTTGCTCTTCTAGGCCAATGTGGTGGCAGTTGACAATATTGCAAGTCAACTGCAATATTTTTCACAAACAAGAATCTCTCTCGAAAGACCTAATTTTTCACAAAGAATCAAACCAAGAACCTCTCACTAAAGAGCATTCCAATATGCTATAACACTATTGTGCATCTAAAGTGTCATAATTTAATTTGTATAACAGTTACAGTAAGGGTTTCATATAAAAATTCAAAATTGCAGCATTTGTGGTCACATCACATCGGCCGCAATTGACACAATATCAAGAATTGCAATGCGGCTCTAACAGTTACTGCTAGCACCATTAAGACCCTAATTCAATTAACTTAAACTAAGCTACAAAATAACATTTAAATCTCCACATTCTTATATAAATTATCAAAAGCCAATGTTAAGAAAAGAAAAATGAAGAAAATTTGTACAAAAAATAGAAAGAAAGAAAAAGATAAAGAAGAAACCTTGTTGTACTGCATCTTGATAAAGTGAATCATGGAATTCTAGATCAACAGCACTTGGTCCAGCAGCTTCACTTCTACATTTGGTTGAGCCATTATCATCAGGTTGAGCCATTTGGTTGAGCTTCATAACAAACATGATTGTTAATAGTGCTGTTTGTAGTGTTGCATAATGCATAGGAAATATAGACAGAAGGAAAATGGAAATAAACACAAAGCATGATTGTTATGAATGAATTATCATATTATCAAAATAAAAATTCAACTAATTAGGAAATAAACCTAAAACACCTTAACCTTGTTAATACTCTCTCTATCAACAGTTAATAAAGTTTCAGATAAATTCAACTAATTACCTTAACCTAATTAATACTCTAATCATTACGTAGTTTGCAAGCACTTGCTAGATTTTACAAAATTTCAGAAAATCTTTACCAAAAAATATACAAAGTTTCAGAAAATTCAAAGATTAATTATACAAGATCCCAGCCGGAAGAGAATCGAAGCCAATACGATCAGGAACAAACCTTAGAATTTGTATTACCTTAGAATTTGAAATTGAAACAAACAATTTAGAATTACCTTAGAATTTGAAAAGTGCAGCAAATGTTGCGAGTAAAAACAAGCGATGAATGATATTTGTTTGGCTATGAAACGTAATCAAGCAAAGAGCTTTATATATTTTTTCTTTTGAAACAAACCGAACCGCATTATATGCCTCACTAAACTAAACAAATTTTGTTAACAATATTTTTTTAATGGATAATATCATTGTTTTTTTCTTCTTTAAACAAAAAAATCATTGATCTTCTTTCTTTTTATTTTCCTTCAAAAAATCATTTATTTTTTAAGGGTGGATAATAGCATTGGTTTTCCTAAAATTTTACCTTTTTCCATGACATCAATAATATAACAATATTATAAAAAAATTGTTTATTTAAGGATATAATTAGAATAAAAAAAATAACCTAACCTAAAATCTCATATTTTCTTTAGTGTGTACTAGCAACTAAAATTTGTAAATTATGAACTATGTTTTTTTATGAGATTTTGATTAAAACTAAAAATATAAATATTTGTTGCTTTCTAGTTATAACAAACCAAATTAAACATGATTATTTATTCCAATAACACCAATAATATAACCAATAAAAATAATCTAACTTCTTTTTTTTATGGCACTAACAATAATCTTTATTATAGAAAAAGTTGTTTAAGGGTATAATTGGGATAATAAAATGTAAGAATAAATATATTCATCTAGTTTGTTACACTTTTTAAATGATAAAGGAAAAAAAATCAAACACATATATATTCATATCGTGTTTGTTACATTTTTTTTAATATTTAAATTTATTCTTATCTATTTGTTACATGTGTTATTTGTATTAAAAATTGAGGGCATTTTTGGAAAGAGAAAAAGTCAGCTCAAAAGTGCTGAAAGAGGTTGTTTTCTTTATATATACTAGCGTAAAGACAGGCACTCACGTGCATGTCTTTCCGTTCTTTTTATTGTGCTAATGTTTGAAAATTATGAACGATGTTTTTTTTATGAAATTTTGATTAAAAGTAAAAATATAAATGTTTTTCGATTTTAAATTATAACAGATCAAACTAACCATGATTATCTATTTCCATGAAACTCTTGAAAAAAAAATCTATTACCATAAAACGAACAATATAACAAAAAAAATATAATGTAAATTCTTATATTTTTAATGACACGAACAATAATCCTTATTATAGAAAAAGTTGTTTAAGGATAATGAAAAAGTAAGTATAGATACACTCATCTAGTTCGTCACACTTTTTAAATGATAAGGAAAAAAGCTGGACATTTGTGTTTGTTACTGATGACAAGTCATCTTACGTTAGTCTTAGCATTTTTTTCAGTAGTAGGAAATAACAGCAAAATGGAGGACTATTAGAACGATTGCATATGATTTCGGAACTTTTGTAATGAATGTTGGAACAAAATGTGTTTAACATTACCCTTGAGTTTTGATGATAACAAGGTATTAAAAAAATTGTCAATTGGATATGCTAATATTTGTTCAAGTGTGCAGGACCAAAGACAAAAATGTAGTGTCCATTTTTTAAGCATAGGGTCCGAAAGAACAAATGAGTGCAATGAATTCATTAAGAAGAAAGTTTGAAGCATATGAAGAAAAGAGGTTCTGAAGACAAGTGCTCCAGAAGTGATGACGTCATCAGAAACACCTCATCAAAAGCAAGATCACCAGAAGTAGTTTTTCGTCATGAACTGAAGATCATCAGAAGTTGAGAGAATTAAAGTTTCAAAAGGTTGTTCAAATGATTTAATCTCGTCTAGCATTGCAGAAGAATGAAAGAACAAAACAACGGCTAATTCAAATGGATTTGAAGGCATTAGATGCTTTTTCGTTGGAGAGAGTTGGCAAAGGACAATTGTAGGAACTGTACAACCACCATCTCCACTACTCTGTTTTGTCCCTGCAACAAGACAAGAAAAACAGCCACGCCTGCACCAGTGTCCCTCCAGACTTGGAATGCATTTGAAATTGATCCTTCATAGGACAATAACATATCAGACAAAAGATCATTAATGATTTTGATCAAGGTTCAAACGTCTCTTTTTGAAGTACTGACATTTTCCAACGTATCTTTCACACTTCTATATAAAGGAGTGAAGACCTGTTGTTTGAAATAGAAGACACACACAAATACAAAACTCATACAACAATTCACAAGTGTCAAACGCGTTTGAAATTGTTCTGCATAAAAAGTTCACCTAGAATCTCTTTTCAAAGTTCATATCTTAGAAATTCTAGAGTCTTAAGAGTCTGTATTAGGTCTGTATTGTGAACACCACTGATCGGATATCAAGTGTTCAACCTCAAACAAATTTACTTGTAATTCTGTTTGATTAGAAGTCTCTTGCTTGCGTGCTTGAGCAATAGAAGTCTCTTGCAGTTGTGCTTGAGCATTTGAAGTCTCTTGACTGTATTCAGGAGCATAAGAAATCTCTTGCAGTTGTGCTTGAGTAATTTGAAGTCTCTTGCTAAGTGTAGCATTGAGCAATTGTAATTTGATATTACATTTCTAGTGAACTCTCTGATAAGTGTCAAAAAGGAGTTAAATAGACTGTACATTTTAGGCACTTTGATTACTTGGTTTGCAAGTTATCCTACGAAAAGCTCACAAATACTGAAGAATCACTCAATTATGCTTTTCACATCTAA
>Ga0228711_1002620_pt1 | contig 27792 bp, 23 predicted proteins | sample MedpolnodulmetaG_2_FD_177996 | JGI IMG/M metagenome (GOLD analysis project Ga0228711, IMG submission 177996) | Root nodule microbial communities from Medicago polymorpha collected in Santa Monica, California, United States - brown nodules | ecosystem: Host-associated > Plants > Roots > Nodule... | reverse complement strand
AAAAAAAAAAAAAAAAAAAAAAAAGAAGAAAAAAGGAAGCTCGCTAAGTTGAAAACCCGAAAAGGCGATCGAAAGAAAAATTAGGGACACACAAAAAAATAATATATTCCCGGTGGATTGAAAACCTGAAAGGGCGATCTAGGCAAAAATTAGGGATTTAAAAAAAAAGAGAAATAAAGAAGAAAAATATACAAAAAAAGCAATGACTATATGAAGCATGAATGGTTCAATTCAGAAATGGCGACTTCTGCCAGTGGTTGTTTATTAGGCTTTACCCCATCAGTGGTTTGTTTGAAGGGTTTTACCCAATATGACGGTAATATACAATTTTCTTTCCTGCATTGGTTTGTCTTCATTAAGCTATCGTTGTCCCGGTAGTAGACAATTTTTATTCTAGTATGGTTTGTCTTCATTAAGCTATCGTTGTCCCGGTAGTAGACAGTTTTTATTCCGATATGGTTTGTCTTCATTAAGCAGCCGTTGTCCCGGTAGTAGACAATTTTTATTCCGATATGGTTTGTCTTCTTTAAGCTGCCGTTGTCCCGATAGTAGACAATTTTTATTCTGATATGGTTTGCGTTCATTAAGTTGTCATTGTCTCGATAGTAGACAATCTTTATTCTAATATGGTTTATCTTCATTATGCTGTCGTTGTCCCGATAATAGACAATTTTCATTCCGATATGGTTTCTCTTTATTAAGCTGTCGTTGTTCCGATAGTAGACAATTTTTATTTCGATATGGTTTGTCTTCATTAAGCTAACATGGTCTCGGTAGTAGACAATTTTATTCTGATGTGGTTTATCTTTATTACCAATATGGTTTGTCTTTATTAAAATTGTCGTTGTCCTAGTGGTGGACAATTTTTATCCTTGACATGGTATGTTTTATTTCTTATATGGTCGTGACTTCATTAAAGTTACCCTTGTACCGATAGTGAACATGTTGTCTCTTTTCAAGTTACATTTCCTTAAACTATCTTGATAATGATTAGTAGGTAATAGACAACATTTCCTCCCCTGTGATACCTATCAATTTTTTCCCCAGTTAGTGTATGTTCGTTGTCTTTGCATTTTTAATTGCATCGCGGGCATTCATATTGTTATATTCATAAGCATTGCATTCTCAGCATTTTAATTGGCCAAAATTAGCGTACTTAATATTTAAGTCTCTTCGAGCCATTGATTTAAAATTTATACTTTTAAATCCCCGTGACGGAGAAACTTAAATAGGGGCATCTGTCATACCCTAAATTTTGACCAATTAATATTTTTATTCGCACTTTAATTAGTCAAAACTTTTTCATTTGTATTTTAAACAGTTAAAACCTTTTATTCGTATAGTTAAACTATTTTATTTGTATTCTAGTTAGTTAAAACATTTTTATTCGTATTCTAGTTAGTTAAAATTTTTTTATTCATATATTTAAAACCTTTTTATTCGAATTTTAAATAGTTGACACTTTTATTCGTATTTTAATCAGTTAAAATGTTTTTATTCGTATTTTAAAAGCCGAGTGATTTTGTCGTCTCAGATGAAATTTCAGCAGAGAGGTATTTTAATATACCTCAATTGGTTACCGAAAGAGACATTTTTAATTACTTTTTTAGTTTATTATTATTTCTTTTATTTCTTTCTTTTTTTATTAATTTAATTTTTATTTAATTTTTATTTTAAGTTTTCGTCTTTTATTTCTTTTAATTATTAATTACTGTTTTTATTTGTTTGTTTTATTCCTTTTTAATATTTCTTTTAAGTGTTTAAAGTATTTTATTTTTGTCTTTAGTCCATGTGTCACTATCCTATTGGTCCTTTGTCCAAAACTTTTTCTCCAAGTTTTAAGTGGTGTGCTGTCATTTGCTTTGGATCCTATTGAGGGGAATTTTTGTCTATTTCATGTATCAGTCTCAAACCTTAGTTTTGTTACTATTTAAAGCAGTATTTATTACACTGCAGAGGGAGTCACATCAGTTAGATCAATCAGTAGCAGCAACCCCAATTAATCATAAACCCTAATTTCCTCTCTCTCTCTTCAAATCAAGATCGAAAACAAAAAAAATCAACAAAAAAATGAACATCAAGAACAATTTTCCATAAATGAAATTCATATGAACACATAACCACAAAACCGAATTTACATCTTTCAAACATCACAAATCACATAAACTTTCTTTTCAATAACTCATTTTCGGATCCGTTTTATCAAACAACACAGTCAACTAAATCGAATCCGTAACAACTTTCATCAATAATTTTCATCAACAACACTGGTCTGGGTCGAATTCAAGTCAGAAACAGCTAGCATATTTTGAAGTTTTTTCCGATTTCGAACAACAACAACAAAAATATCCTAATCCTAACCTGATCTAAAGAGGTAAGTTTCTTTCATGGTCGAATCTTATAGTTGAATGCTTCGTTTCAAAGAAAACGTTTAAAAACAGAGGATAGATGTAAGAGATAGGTTTTTTTTTTCTCAGACTAATCATAAATCCAAACCGTTTTCAAATTTTTGTTTGGAAATCGTAAATCCCGTCTGATTTCAAGTTGCTGATTGTACTACTGAGTCATAAAACAGTTTGAATGTGTGCAAAGATAACAGATTCGCCCTTTCGAAACTTAAACACTTAGATCTAGAACGCATGATTGTTTTTCGTTAAAATCTAAGGCCGCATCTAGTATCAGTGCAAAAAAAGGAAGTCTGAATCTGTGTTTTGTTTTGAAAATAGACGGTGGTTGAAGATTCCGAAGCAGCAGCGCCGCCCTGTTGGGCTGGCAACCACCGCGTCGAAGTAGTCAAGTTCGTCGGAGAAGATGAAGATCATCTTTTGTTCTTCGTTTGTTTTCCATAAAATATTTAGAGAGAAGTGAAGGAAATTTTACTTATAGAGAGGGAGTAGAGAAGAAAATGAAGTTTTGGTCTTAAAAAAATGTTTTATACTCCTCTCAAACTGGTTTGGTTCGCCTGTGAACCGATCCAGGCTTGAACCGAATCGGTTCTTGCTTAAAGCCCACTCTCTTTAGCTCTGCGGCCCAGTTTCTTTTATTCTTGCTGAATTTCTCTATTGTTTTGTTGATTGTCACCCCTAGTACATGTTGTCTGCACCCCCCTCCCTATATATATTTTAGTAACTCTTTTTAAAACTCATGCATCTTATTGTTAACTATATTTCATACATTTTTAATGCTTTAATTTTCATATCATGCTTTTTTTATAGTTTTGTTAAGTGATTTAAAATTTTATTTCGTGCATCTTTTTAGTAATTTCATGTCTTATATTTTATTTGGTAGCTTATTTTTAGTACGTGGTGTTATCTTATATTTCGCATCATTACTAGTATTATTATTGCATGCATGTTTATTTCTTGGCATTTATTTATCATCAATTGATAGTGTGTATAATAGGATTTATTTAAGCATGCATTTTATTTCCGTATTAGTTCCATTTTATTATATTACGTCGTTGCAATTATTTTCTTTTAGCTTGCGTATAACTTAGAAAATTTATTTTCAAAGTAATTCAAACACCAATTTTTTTTTTATTTCCCTTGGATTTAACCCAAGTGTCCCTTTTTTCATTTTATTTTCTTAATCAAATGTTAATGTATCTTAAACCATATTAGACTTGGTTTCTTTTAACTAAATTAATCAACCTCACTTTGTTTACTCTTCTATACCTTGCGGTTCCTCAACCCTTCTAAAAATCCATTTTCTAAAATGTTAAAATTAACCCAACTCACCAAATAATTATTTTGAGAGTTAACTACATTGGTTTTGATCCCTTTTCTTTAGGGTATGTAGGCAAAGGATTTTATCCTTCCAAATCAAATAAAAAATACCAAAAACATGCTTCTTCTCTCTCCATTCTTCACTTAAATTTTTAAGTTTCTATTTTCAAAATAAGCAAATAATTTAGCACAAGATAATTTAGGCAAGAGGTTCCTACGGGGTACCGTAGTCGTTTAGGGCGCTTAAAAACCTTCCCTATGCGGAACCAACCCCCGGACCTTTAATCCCTCAAGGATTTTTACTCACTTTTTCTCTTCCCACGAATAAAAGTAGAGAGTTCAAAGATTGACAATTCAAAACCAAACAATGGTTTGATATCCAAAAATCAAGAGCACAATCATCTTCCTTTGGAGAATTTGAGCCATTGAACGTGGTATTTGAGAGGCGGAGGAACGACTCACAACGGTGCTTCTACGACTTCCAGTCATTACTTCGAAGGTAGGAGAGGTAGTTGTTAATCGTTGCGGTGGAGGAACATGTAATCGAAAATAGTTACGGCGGAGATGCGCGTAACAGAAAACGGTTACGGTGGGTGATCGTTGAACCGCGGCGGTTTAGTGAAATATCCCCTCATTCTAGCGCCACATGATATGTCCGATGAGAATGATTGAGTGGCAACAGAGGCAGAGAATGCTCTGTTGTGACAGTAACGGCTTCCGGCACGGCGGCGATGAGTCTTCGTGGTGGAACGAAAGGTGCCTGCAGCACGATAGAATTCTGACGCTCAAGTCAGTAATGGAACTGAGAAAGAGTCTGTAAGAAGTATTGTGAAAAGTGATGTGTACCTTGAGGGTAAAGCAAGTTCACGCTTATAGAGGCGCGCGTTGGTCATAACCGTCTCCGGGTTATGAGGCGCATGATTATGGATGGAGCAGGACACATGTAGGGTGATCCTGGCGCTAGAGCGCACATCTGTGTTGCACATGTACGCAAGATGGCATGCTCCTTTGAATCCAGAGCCTTAAGGTGGTGTATCTAATGTTACGTGTCGGCGTGCGGTTGGTCTTCTTACGGTCCAAAACATTATATAAATTTCTTAAATGCCCTTCACTCTCCAAATTACCAAAATACCATTAATTCCTATATATCTAATAAAATTCAATTAACCCAACAATTAAAACACATCAAACAATTAAATAAATAATTAAAAAAATTAAATATTTAATATCTTAAAAATTGGGTCGTTACATGTTCTTTCTTTCATACAAGTAACCCCAACATTGGTTTAGGCGTCGAGCTAGTGCTGGTAAACAAGTGATGCATGGCAGGGAACCCATGGGATTTAAATTTTTAAGTCAATCTGCAATTTTCTTTCCAATAAGTTTAAGATTTTCTGTCAAAAACAATTACTTGATTTAATTGCTGATAATCCTGACTATTATTTTAACTTTAAAATTTTGCATAATATATACAACCTTTCCATTTCAAGCTTGAAAATGTTTTAGTCTTAGAAAGTTTTTTTTAGAACATTTACAGTAGAAGACTAGCTTACACCCGAAGTTAAAAAGCACAATAACTATTGGGGATTGTTGTGAACGATGCTCATCAAAATCACCACATCTTCTTTGTATAAAATAACTAGTGAGACATTGATCCAAATATACATGTCACTCTTCTACTATAATTCCTTCTTTCTTGAGTGTTTCATGTGACTTTTAGCCTACTTTCCCAAATATATTCCACCTTTAACCTTAGCCACGGTATAACTTTGAAAAGACCTTTATAGTATGTATGATTGATACTTGACTACAAATGATTGTTTAGAATTGCTTCAAGATCTATAAACGTGTCTAATGGAGTGAGCAGATATCTTGACCAACCTCACTGACTTTAAGAGGATTCATAAATCAAGTATGGTAGAGAGTATGAGTATCTTCTCTAAGAATGTGCCGCTTGCATAAAATTGGTAAGTTATTCAAAGCTTCAAGTGGAAAGAACAATGAAATGAGCACCCTCTTCGAAAATGTATGTTAACTCTAAAAAAGTATGCAATTTCTAACTTCTTGATATTATGTTACTTGATGACAGACAACATTTTAAGTTTGAGGTTGTGATGACGGAGCATCATAAGATGTTTCAGGTTGTGTTTTTAGCTAGTTTATTTGCATTTGAAGACAATTTAGAGGTCATTTACATGATTCGTTCATGGTTTGAGAGGCATTTTGTATTGTTTTCATTCGAGTAATTGTAATTCAGTTTCTCCCCTAATCATATAACTCCATATGTGTTTTGAGTCTTTTTATTGATAAATTATATTATTTGCCAAAGCAATACACTACATGAAGGATCGAGGGATTTGTAGAATGAAGACCAATGTTACTTAGAAAGATTTTGAAGACGGTACAAGGGGGGAAATTCACCCCATTCACATGCAGAAGCGTACAAGCGCGTGACAGATCCATCAGGGCTAGCTAATTTACCCTACGCATGTAGAAAAGTGCCCTTGTGATGCACTTTCAGATTGTTTTTGAAGCTGGATCTGGCGAAAAAAGCCTACCATTTTTAACTTAGTAAAAAGTTTTCAGAATTTAAAATAAAAATGGAAAAAACATTTTAGAAAAACTTTTAAATTTCGAGAAAAAAAAATTCTGAAGATAAATTTTCTATTTTAGTTTCGAAATATATTATCTAATTTTTGTTTTTTTAATCACGAAAAATATTTTCCATAAATTTTTTTTGTTAAAAGAATAAAATAAACTTTTTTGTTTCAAATTTTTTTTTAACTTTTATTTAATTTCGAAATAAATTTTCTAATTTTGTATTTTTTATTTGAAAATTAAGTTCCATAATTTTTTTAGAAAAAAAAAATTCTTAATTTCGAAAAAAATCTGAATGATTTTTCTAATTTTTCGATTTTTTTAAATTTTCAAAAATTAATTGTCAGGTTTTTTAAATTAATATAAATAAAAAACCAATTCCAATTAAAATAAATGTAAAAAATTAATAATTTCTCAGTCAACATGCCACATAATCAAAAAACACTTGCTCAGCCCGCCACATAAGCATAAATGTATAGTCGATCAGTTGTCTTGAGTGTCTAAAACCAAAGAATCTTCATATTACAGGGATGAAATCTAAATGTTTTTTTACAGGGTGAAAACCGAAAATGACCTATATTACAGAAGGATGCATAATTAACCCTTGCATGTATTTATGATTATCAGCAAAAGACCATATACATGCATGTATTTATGATTATCAAAGACAGTTGTACAAACGAGAAAGTCATATTACACAGAAACCATTGCGTTACGTTTCTGCCACTGATTTATTTCTCTTAAAAGAAAAAATCTTTCATGTTTCCTAATCCCTTGAGGGAGCACGTTTAGTTTTATAAATTTTTTGCTACCGATTAATTTGTAAGATTTTATTGTTAACTAATATCAAATTAGTTCAAGAGAGACATTGTAAACGAGTTATTATATCATCACCTTCTTCAATTTTTATTTTTTTTTCATGTGTATTGTATTTTGGATTATTATGAAATCAACATGAACACGAATAACTATAGAGATACAAAACATCATGATTTATTTGAGACTCAATAATCATATATTTTATTGCCACAACAATAATATGGTTTATGATATTCTTTGCACAATGATTGGACTCTTCACATTGTGGGTTTCATCTGACCAAACAAGTGATGAAGAAAACACAGTTTGATTTGATTTTGCTTCCCCAGTAACAGTGACAACAAATGATTGTTTCTCATTTAATGATCTGAATGAGAGAATTTTTGGTTCGACACTAATCTTGACTTTTGGATTATGATGGATGAGAGTAGCCTTGTAGGTTGAGTTGTGAAAGCCAACATTTGTGACTGTTCTATGAATCTTGACATTGAAATGCCTATGTACAAGAAATACCATTGCAGGATAGTTTATATCTTTCACCAAGGATCTTTTGGATGCACCATGGCAACTTGAATCATCTCCACTAATCTGTCTAATTTTGATAGCATCATAACCATAATTACAAAGCATTTGCACATAATCCTCCTTAGTGATGTCATAAACTAGTCCAGGGTTAAGGGCTTGTTGTGGATTGATATTCCCAGATCCATAAGCAAACTCGCCAGCCAAATCATCATAAGGACCTTTCACTGGCTTAGCGGTTGTCATGATGGCAGATTTGATAGCTGCAGGTGACCAATTTGGATGAAATGATTTCACATATGCAGCAACTCCAGCAACATGCGGACATGACATAGAGGTTCCAGATTCAATTTTGTATTTCATATGTCTTTTGTCAGTATTACTATAATCCTCTGAGGGTGGCCCTAAAGGTGACCAAGCAGCCAAGATATCAACTCCTGGGGCACTTATATCTGGTTTCATAATTTCAGGAATGACAGGATTTGGGCCGCGGGAAGAGAAATCTACAATTCTAGGAGCATTGTTGTCATGGAAGATTTCACTCTTCAAAATTTCAGCTACAGGATATTTAGTGGAATTTGTGTAGGATTGAACATGAACAAATTCATTTGATCCTAAGTAAATGGAAGGCTTTGGAGTGACTGAAGAAGCGTCAAGATTAGACTTTGTAGCATTAATGATTGAACCAATTGCACCATTCTCATAAGGAATCACTTCATCCCCTAGTTCTCCACACAAAACAAGTTTACCCTTCACCATATTTTTGTCTATGCAATCATACATTTCATGCGATGCATTTCCTCTAGCCGGGCAAGAATAAACTATTGGAAATTTTGTGCCATTTGAAGGGAAGGTATTAATTGACTTACCAATAAAAGTCTTTCCATTTCCAAGAACGAGCTTATCAATAAATTGACGATCTATGGTAGTTGCAGCAACACTAACTAACCAAGGTGCTCCACTGAGAAGACTACTTGGGGTAGGGCCATCGTTTCCAACAGAGTGCATTGTGAGTATACCTTTCTCCATGGCATGAAAAGAACCAATGGCAATAATATCTTGTAGAAAATCGGGGGCGCGTGGGGGACCAACAGAGGCAGTGATGATGTCAACTCCATCAGCAATGGCATCATCAAAAGCGGCTAGTATAGAGTCAGAACCGCATTTAACATTGGACAAACATATTTTGTATACAGCGATTCTTGAAGATGGGACTCCACCTCTTGCAGTGCCTTTCGCAAGACCATAAAAGCTAACATCGTTCACCTGACTCCCACCAGCTGTTGATGCTGTATGGGATCCATGACCCACAACATCTCTTGCACTCTTATCTTTATCATCATAAAATCGTGCCCCGATGATCTTGTTGTTGCAACTAAAATTACTACCGCCTGCACAAACTCCCTTCCACTTTTTTGGAATAGGACCAAGACCTGATCAATCATAAAAAAGTATATATCAAATTAACAAAATTGTCATCCATAGTTTGTTACTACAATCTTCTATTCATATTTAATTTTCTTCCTACAATATAAACAACAATATTTCTCAATGTCCTTAGATACTCATGAAGAACATCATTTTATAAATGGATCTACGCAATAATCACAAATTAATCTACTTGGTTTGCTACGTATCATTTTAAGTGGAGGGATGATTTTGTACAAAATAATAATTATTAAGAAAATTAAAGTAACTACATATGATAATTAGAACATAGACAATATTTGATTTTTTTTGTGTGTGGGTGTACCTTTATCATTAAAACTTTCAGATTCTGGCCAAATTCCGGTATCTATGACTCCAATCACCAAATCACTCTCAACAACTTTATCTCTTTTAATTGATTGAGGAATTCCAAGAAAATCCCACGACCTTGTGGTTTGAAGGTGAATCTCCTGACTTGGAAAAACAGAGACGACACCTTTCATGCCGACAAGTTTTTCCCTTTGTTGGTCATTGAGTGTGGCGGCAAAGCCATTGAAACTTCGCGTGTAACTTCGTACTAAGCGGGTTTCTATGTCGCTGCCATCAATAACTTGCTTCAATAAATTGAGATGGTGAGATGTTGGGGAATATGGTACTCCCTTCGGAAGTGAGCCCATGTATACAATGTGAAGTTTACCGCTTTCTTCGCTATTTGCAATGGCATCACATACCAACAAAATTATTGATGTCCAAACAAAAAACACAGAGAATAATAAAACAATATTATATTTGGCCATTGTTTGTATTTGTGAAATGGTGAATATGTAGCTAAAAGATAAACTTGTATTTATAAACTTAAGTAAGTTAATATAGATAGAAATCTTTTCAATATATTAAAAAAAATTGTTCAATAACTATTTTACAATTAAATTTAAAAATAATATTTATAAAATCTATTAATTATATCATAACATATGATTATAAAATAATATATTTTATAGAATATGTCGACATGGTAATTATAAAAATATTTAAAATAATCATTACATTTTTTTTGTAATACTCTAAATAAATGTCAATATTTTACATAAGGTATTATAATACAATATTGGATACTAAATAATTAAATTTGATTTCCTCGTCAATTCAGTCAAAATAAAGCTTAAAATACATACTTGTCTTAGCAAATTTTTATTTTTAGTAAAACAATGAAAAAATTAATTAAGTCAACATAAGATTATTCTAAATATTTTTTTTCTAAAAAATCCAATTTTTTTTCTAAAACTGAAAATAATGATTAATACCCTAATAGGAAATTATATAAAGATTTTACTTCATAACAAATATAAAAAAAAATTCCAAATCAGACAAATAATAATTAATACTCTAATAAGAAGTTATATAAGTGGCAAAATGGAAGTTAAAAAAAATCACAAAATTTTATTTAAAAATAATTTATAATTCACAATACAAGCAAAAAGATATGTTGTCCAATCTTTTTCGAGAAAGTGTGTGAATGTTCATCATATTCATAGGTTGCTATATGAACAAGACGAAATTGTGTATGAAAATGAAAGTCTTTATCGACAGAAAAAAGTAAAGGAAATTCAAGTAAAAGACTTAAAAGTTTAAAACGCAAAAACTTAAAGAAAAGGTAAATTGCATTGCATTAATGTAAATGTGGTTCGACAATTCAGATTATATACATTATGTATGACTCTTTTCTCTAGACGCTGATACTTCGAGTGTTAGAATTCTATAAGTGATTTGCGACCTATTTTTCATATGAAAACTACTATTATACATAGTGAAAATAACTGAAAAAGCTAACTTCCACGAACTGCACTTCCTCCATTGAAAACTTCTTGTCACCCACGTCTTTCAATAAGGAAACTGCTGCTTTTGAGTTTAAATTCTTCCTTCTTCGACAACAACTGCTTGGCTTCGACCAATCTTCTCTTTCCATATCACCTCTTGTAGAACCTTGAAACTCTTGAACTCTTCCAAAAGCTAAGTTCCAGACCATGTCGAAAACTCCATGTTGAACAAAATGACATTAATTCCTAAAAGAACAAAAGTCAACTTATGTTGACTGCATCAATTGAACTTGCCGAAATTATAAACCTAATAAATTTCCCCCCAAATTTGCCATTTTCGACTGGAAAAAATAAAAAATGAGAAGATTGGCATTTTTGAAAAACTCTAAGTATTCTTTAGAGAATGACGTTTTGTTAGTCACAACTAAACCTAGCAAGAGACTTCAAACTATTCAAGCACAATGATGAGCAAAACCGCAAGTGTACGGTTTTACCGAAGTAGTAAAAATAGAGTATCGTTTCAACAGGGAGTTGTTCAATTTGATTGACTTTTAGGAGATGATTAGAGGAAAGTTTGATTGTAGAGATTGGATGTTTAAAGGTTAAACACAATAATAATAAAAAGCGCCTTGGGATTATTGGTTCATCGTAATGATGAATCCTTCACAAACAAACCCTAAACCGTAACTTTATATTCGACCTACTTTCTAAAGACAAGTTTCTCTTTAGCGTATCAAAGCCTCTTTCGAGGTGCAGTGAGTGTGTTCCTCTAGCAACCACGCCTATTCTCATGGTTGATTGCTATTGGAATCCTTGAGGAACGAAACTTTATGTGTCACAAGCTTTGCTAGACTATTCTCATGTTTTGCAACCCTTGTCTAAATTCACTTGTTCCAATATCAAAGCTTCGCTTTCGCATTATGAATTGATATTTAAGATGATGAATTAAATACTAACCCTGCGCTTTCGCATTATGAGTTTGGCATTTGGTAATTCATTATAAAAACGGTGAATTAGATTAGAAAGTAGATTTATATAAAATTAGGGTTTATGGCTTCGTTTGATTAGGATTACGTCATTAGACTTATCCAACAATCCCAAGACAAGAAAGGTCTACTCACTCATGATCAACGTAGCCATATTTTGTGACTGTCCCATATTTTGTATTTTCATCCCGAATCAGCTCTTAATCCTCTTTATTTTGCTCCAAGACTAAATCTTTAGATATTTGCTCCTGAAATATAATAATTTGCAATTGAAGTAAAATAATTCTAAGAGGTAATAATATTTAAATAAAACTAAATCAAATCTAAATAAAATAGACTCAAATAACATATTAAAAACACTAATTTATTGACTCATCACACCACTGCATGAGATTTCCTATGCTCAAGAACTTAATCAAGAGACTTCCTATGCTCAAACACAACTACAAGAGACTTCTATGCTCAAGCACAACTGCAAGAGACTTCTATTCAAACAGAATTACAACGAAATTTGTTTGAGGTTGAACACTTGATATACAATCAGTGGTGTTCATAATACAAATCTGATACAGACTCTTTAAGACTCTAGAATTTCTAAGATATGGAAGTTGTTAAGAAATTCTAAGTGAACTTTGATGTGAAACAATTTCAGCAGAGTTTTGGCACTTGTAAATTGTTGTATGAATCTTGAGTGTCCAAACGGCAGGTCTTCACTCCTTTATATAGAGGTGTGAAAGAGACGTTGTTGATTTCCAGCACATCAAAAAGAGTCGTTTGAAGCTTGATCAAATCACCAATGATTTGTTGCCTGATTTGGTTATTGTCCTATGAAGGAGCAATTTCAAATCCATTCCAAGTCTGGAGGAACACCGTTGCAGGAACAGCTGTTGTTCTTGTACTAGCAGACATAAAAACAGAGTAGTGGAGATAGTGGTTGTACACTTCGTACAAATGTCCTTTTTCAACTCTCGCCAAAGAATAAGCATCCAATGCCTTCAAATCCATTTGAAATAGTCGTTGCTTCATGTTTCTAGTCTTCTCTGATGATAGGCGTGATTAAATCTTTACTTGAACAACATTTGAAGTTCTTTAGTCTTTCAGCTTCTGATGATCTTCAAAACCTCTGATGACGTCAGCTTCTGGTGAACTGCTTCTGAAGAGATGCTTCTGATGACGTCACCTTCTTCAAAACCGCTTGTCTACAGAACCTCTTTTTTGCAGCACAAGCTTCCTTCTTGTTGATTCCATTGCTCTTCTTTGTTCTTCAAAACCTATGCTTGAAATTAAAGACACTAAATTTTTTGTCTATGTTCCTGCACACTTGAACAAATATTAGCATATCCAATTGACACTTTTAATACCTTGTTATCACCAAAACTCAAAGGGTAATGTTTAAACACATTTTGTTCCAACAATTTAAAGTCCAAATTGAATTCTAAAGAAGTTGAGAAAGCCTTTCCAGGCTACGAAGATTGAAAACCTAGGATCTTCTCAAAGGATACCCCTCACATGTCTTTTATAGACCAAAGGGTTTTTAGGTCATCTCCTTTGCCTATCCACACTTCGACCTATTTGAAATGGATACACAAAGTCGAAGTAAAGAAACTAAATTTTTGAGAAATTTAGGAATTTTTATTCTTATGCAGATTTCTAAGACGGGGTTAGAATACGACGAAAACTTAATACTAGATGCGATGCATTTTTGGGAAGGCTCTACCAATACTATGAAGCTCAAATATGGCATGCTAACTTCCATCTTATTCGACGTAGCTGCCATCATTGGACTTCCCTCAACTGGTGAAACTTATGACCCTAATCGAGAGAGTAAAATACAATTCAAGCTTGGCACAATTGCTTATGGTGCATTCATTCATGAATACTCTGACAAAAACACTACTGAAGTCTCAGACTAATAGCACATTGCTTTTCTTGCATTCTGGTTATGCTATTATGTTTTTTGTACCTACTCCCTCCAAGTGGCCAAAAATTTTGTTATCATGACCATTCAACTTCATGAAGGTCACTCATTATGCATGTGCAAACTACTTTTAAGAAATCTGTATGATTCCATAAGGACTTGGAGTCAAACCGTGAAAACTCTATATGAAGGAAAAACTTTGAACCTTGCTGGCCCTTGGTGGCTTTTTCAACTATGGATAGTTGCCACTTTTGAAAATAAATTGCAATTTCATATTCCACCAATCCATGATAAATAAGTTAAGAATCGAAGAATATTTCGATTAGCTTATCTCACAAGGAGATTAATTAATTGTTTAGTTGTTGAAATCTTTTAAGAATATTTCGACGTCTTTTCCGCTTGTGATACTTTTGAACCAACCATGACTCCATTTGTTGATCGAAAATGGGTCCTAAATTGTTCCAAAGAGAATTTCCAACATAAGACTCTAAAGTTCTAAAGGATAATATTGATGTGTGGAAGAATTATTTGACCCCAACTTTCCTTCTCGTAAAGATCACCACTAGAAAAACTAATTAAAAAGTGACAGGCTATTACCCGCATCTGGTAGCATTACAATTTGGATTATGTCCACTTCGACGGGCCTCTATAGCCACTTTTTCCAAGACAATTTATGATGATTTCGACAAGTTGTCAGAGGTCCAATATCACCAGTGCCTTCGTTCTGTTGATGGTCGAATTCCAAGCTTTGTGTCAGTCTCCTTCTAGGTTTCACATGAATGCACTGAAATTTTCTCTTCATGGTTGCAAAAATACTATCTTTCCAACCTTGTCGACGTAACAACATTTCACACCAACATGATCAGTGCTTTTCCTTCTTTACAGAGCAAGTCAAAGAAAAGCAAAGGTATGCATGTCAAAGAGATTCAAGCTTTCCATAAAATTTTTAAAGTTGTGTATAATCCATTAAATGTTAAAAAAACTGTGAAGGAAGCTGCACTAGTTCTAAAACAAAAAGTACTTGATAAAGTTCCAAAATTAAAATTTCCTTCTTATATAAGTAATGCACAGATCAAATACAAAATATCTTTAGCATTTCCCTGTATAAAATTCCCAGCATTACCTAGTGCATACTTCACTTTATCTTTCTAACCAGGCTCTCCCTCTTGGTTTCATTTTGGTTATAAAGCAATCCAAAACACTCTGAAACCGAAAAAACAAAGGGTAACCTAGACTAAATTTTCTTTACACAATTATCCAAAAAATTTACACTATGGAATTCACCGGGTTCGTGTCGAACGTCTGAATACTGATCTTCGAGCAGGTGATATTTATAAGAGTACTATATTTCAACTTCCTCTTACTCGTATATTTCCTTGTTTAACATGTCTTTCTTATTGGGTTTATAGTTTTTCCTCAACATAAAGCTCAAGACAACACAACAGTACAAGGAGAAACAACATATGACTTAGAACCATCATCAAAGATTCAAACAAGATAAGTAAGTCTCATTATCATTGTTTGTCAAAAACATTTAACTAAGAACTGAACATTTGACCATCTTTTCTTTTAGAGCCGGAAAAGAGCAAGTGGATCTAAATCACATGTGGTTAGCAAGAAAAAAACCACCTCAAAGACTCAAAAGAGTTCAAGGGTAACTCTCCCGACTAACTCTGTCAAAAATTAAGGGGGCATACCTATTCATCAAATTGATAAAGGCAAAATTGTAGCAGATGCCTCTTCTGGTATAGAAAAGGAGACAAAAATCCCTAAGTCTAATGAGGGTAATCCTGACAATACCCCAATTTCACCTGAATCCCAGAAATCCAAAACAAACAATCCCAACAGGGGGCCAGAGAGTGCCACCTCTAGCCCTGGAGGTGATAAGGTAAAGGTTTAACCATTTCATATTAAAACATTATGATTATTTTAATTGACTACACTTAGTTTGTTTGCTCGCAGGATACTTCTTCAACTGCTGGGCAACATGCAAATCCGACTCCAAAATACTCTCCAATTTCTCCTTCTTTAATCCCTGGTGTCGAAGAAGTTGATAGTCCATTTTACATGAGTGATGAAGCAGGACCAAATATAATTGTTGATCTCACTAGGAAAGAAGTGCTTCGACAAGAAGACGAAATTCGAAAACAAGCCATTGCAGGTTTGTCCTTTACACCTAGTTTGTTTTTCTTGAACGGGTGTTCGGAGTTGTGTTCCAAACGAGGGACGAAGTCCAAAGCCCCGAGGCGTGATGACGCAGTTGGTAGCGAGTATACTGAGAAGTTTGATGAATCTGTTTTTCTGGATTTCATTAATCCTTTATATTGGTTTTTAGAGTTAGAGTGGCACGAATTTCTTTCTCTGTTGTAGGTGCTTGTTTTTGGAAGAGCTTTCTAGTTCGTTCGTTTGATCTTTTCTAAGTCTGAGTGGATCACTGAGTCAACTTTTAGGTGTAGTACCTTTTAAGTTTTTCTGCGTTCCAAGTTCTAGGAATAGCTCCTTTTATGAGGTCTTCGAGGTCGTAGGCTCCCGTCCCTGTTTTCATCGTGATCCTGTAAGGTCCCTCCCAGTTGGCGGCGAGTTTCCCTTCTTTAGAATCTTTTTGATTTCTTCGTAGGACGAGGTCGCCGACCTCAATTTCTCATTTGATGACTTTTTTGTTGTGTCGGGCCGCTATTTTTTGTTTTAGAGCGACTTCCCTTAGGGATGCTTCGCTTCTTATCTCGTCGATGAATTCGAGTTCCTCGCGTAGGTTGACCGCATTAGTGTCGAAGTCTGTATCGGCGCTTGTCCGCCAACTAAGCTCGTTTGTCTCAATGGGGATGACCGCTTCCGTACCGTAGGTAAGCCGGAATGGTGATTCACTAGTTGTGGAGTGAGGGGTAGTTCGATAAGCCCAGAGGACCATATGCAGTTCCTCATCCCAACTGGTTTTAACTTGGTCAAGCTTTATCTGTATTCCGCATAGGTTTACTTTATTCCCTGCTTCAGCGGCCCCATTAGCTTGAGCGTGTTCGACGGATGTGAAGCTTTGTTTGATGCCCTAGTTTCTTAAGTAATCTTGAAACTTGCGATCGGTGAACTAAGTCCCATTTTCGGAGACCACGAGTGCAGGTATTCCGAATCTTTCTAGGATGTTTATTTTGAAGAAACGGAATATGTTTTTTGCTCTGATTTTTGCGAGTGGTTCAACTTCGATCCACTTCGTAGAGTAATCTATTGCCACCACTAAGTATTTTAGTTGTCCAACGGCTTTGGGAAATGGTCTCAGTAAGTCGATTCCCCACCATGCAAAAGGCCAAGGAGAAGTTAGTGATGTGATCTCGGCTGGTGGGGCGATATGAATGTCTGCATGCCTCTAGCACTTGTCACATATGGTAACATAGTCCTTTGCGTCTTTGAGCATGGTGGGCCAGAAGTATCCTGCTAGTAAGACTTTTTTAGCGAGGGCTTTTGCACCGAGGTGTTGCCCTCATATGCCATCATGTGTTTCGGCAAGGGCTTCCTGGGCCTCGTTTGGTCCAAGACACTTGATAAGGGGAATGTGGAATCCTCTTTTGTATAAGGTTCCTTCCACCAGAGTGAACGAGCAGACCCTTCGTTTCAGTCTTGTCCTTTCGTTAGGATCTGAAGGGAGTTTTCCATTGGAGATCTATCAAATTAAAGGTCCCCGTCAATCCTGGACCTCGAAGATCGCATTGATTTCATGTAGGCGGGCTTTTTGCCTTTGAACGCTTGGTTTTGTAAGAACTTCTTGAATTACGGTTCTATTTCCGTTCGTGGTTCTTGTACTAGCTAATTTGGAGACAATATTTGCTCTAGTGTTTAGCTCGCGGGGAACGTCTACCACTTATATAGAATCAAATTCCTTTATTTTAGCTTGTACTAATAGGACGTATTCTTGCAGATGCTCTTCTTGGACTTGGAATTCGCCAGATACTTAGGAGGCTACGAGTTGTGAATCTGTGCAGATTTTAACCCTTTTAGCTCCCATGTCTTTGGCGACCCGTAATACGGCCAGGAAAGCCTCGTACTCTACGGTGTTGTTCGTCATTGCAAAACATAGTCCTAGGGACAGTTTGATTACAATTCCGTTATTGTTTTCGACGATTACGCCCGCTCCACTTCCCTTAGAATTGGATGACCCATCTACGAAGATTGTCCAAATTCCTTCCTCGTTTGCATCATCCGGGAAAGTCATCTCGGCTATGAAGTTAGCGAATGTATGTGCCTTTAGTGCCATTCATGATTCATAGTGTATGTCGAATTCTGATAATTCGAGCAACCATTTCATCATTCTTCCAGCTACGTCGGGGCGACCCGAAATTTGTCTTATGGGTTGATCGGTTCGGACGACAATTGTGTGTGCCAAGAAATATTGTTGTAATCTTCGAGTGGCGGTTACTTGGGTGAGGGCTACCTTTTATATTTTCTGGTACCCCGTTTCGCATCCTAGTAGTGCTTTGTTGGTGAAATATGTAGGTTTTTGTCCCTTTTGTGTTTCTCTGATGAGGACGGCGATGACCGCTTCAGAAGAGATAGAGAGGTAAAGATACAATGTTTCACCCTCGTCGGGTCTATACAATACCGGTGGGGCGGACAGTGAGTCTTTTAGATGTTGTAGCGCTTTCTCACATTCGTCTGTCCATTCGAACTTGGCTTCCTTCTTCAAGAGTTTAAAGAAGCGCAACGCGTGCTGAGCGGATTTGGCGACGAATCGAGAGAGTGAGGTTAACATCCCATTTAGAGTTTGGATGCACTTTGTTGTTTTGGGAGTAGGGAGTTCTGTAAATGTTGGGCATTTGTCCGGATTGGCCTAGATCCCTCGTTCTGTTAGTTAGACACCAATGAGTTTACCCGCCTGAACCCCAAATGTGCATTTCTCATGATTTAACCTCATATTGTACTTTTTGGTTTGTTTAAATACTCTTTTGAGATGGGCGGCATGATCGGTCTCCTGTTTGGATTTTACGATCATGTCGTCCATGTATACCTCAAGTATATCACCCATACGCTCTTTGTTGTATACCTTGTTCATCATGTGTTGATAAGTGGCTCCTACGTTTCTTAATCCAAAGGGCATGTAGCGGTAGTAATAGTTCCTTGATTCGGTCATGAAAGCAGTTTTTTCTTCGTCTCTTTAGCCATGGGTATCTGGTTGTACCCAGAGTAGGCGTCCATGAATGACAAAAGTTTATAGCCAGATGAATTATCAACAAGTTTATCTATATTAGGAAGAGGATATGCATCTTTAGGGCAGGCCCTATTAAGATCGCTATAATCAACACATATACGCCATTTTCCATTTGATTTTTTGACAAGTACAGCGTTTGAGAGCCAAGTTGTGTAGCAATGAAATTTGCCTCCAGGAGGTCTTTTACAGCTTTTTCAGCAGACTCCGCCTTTTCTGGAAACTGCTTCCTACGTCGCTGAGCTACAACGCTAGCACTAGAACTAATAGTAAGCTGATGACAGGCGACGTTAAGATCGATGTCGGGCATGTCAATTGTGCTCCATGCGAAGACATCAACATTCTCCCTTAGGCAGGTGATGAGCAGGGCACGAGCGTGTTCTGGGATTCCCTTACCATGCTTGAAACACCTAGATGGGTCGTCCCCAAAGGGAATCAGCTCGAAGTCTCCATTCGGAATCGGACAAAGGATTTCCACGTTGAATGGGTCCTTCTTTTCCTTCTTTTGCTCTTTCCGTTCTGACTTTTTGAAGCGCGGATCGAGCTCGATCAGGTTGGAGTCCAGAGTACTCGCAACGGTTTTCCCCTCGTCCATAGCGGACTGTTCTGAGAGGGAAACCGAGTTCTGGAGTTTATTCGCATGTAGGAAGCATCTTCGGGCAGCCTCGATGTCGTCGTGCAGGGTTGTTATTGTGTTGTTGTCTGCACGATACTTTAACTTCAAGTGGGCAGTTGAGCATGCGGCCCCAAGATGCGCCAGTCCAGTCCTCCCTATGATGCAATTGTAGAGGGAGGTTTAGTCGATCACCAAGAATGGGATCTTTATGGTCTTCTTCCCCGTAGGTTACGATTAGCTCTACGTAGCCCTGCGGTTTGGTGGAAGATCCATTGAAACCGTAGAGTTCGGTTCCAACATAGGGAGCGAGATTGCTTTCCGTGAGCTGGAGAGTCTTGAATAGCCTGGTATACATGATGTCACAAGAGGCCCTTGTGTCTATTAGGACTCACCTGACATCAAAGTTGGCCATCCCAGCTTGAACAAGCAGCGGGATGGCTGAGTTATGTGTTTCTCCAGGTAATTCGTGGTCGTAAAAGGCCAACGGTGGTCGCCCCCCAGATTTATGCCCGGGTTGGACCAGATGGTTGACGCTTAATAGTTCTTCAAACTTCCTCTTCATGCTTCCTACGAAGAGCGTAGGTGTTCCTCCGACAATGACGTTGGCAGCGGGGAAGTGTTCCCACAAGCACGCATATGGAGTTATATCCATGTGCTCGGGGAACGTGTCGAGTTGTTTGATCGTCATGGCTACGGTCGGGTTCTTCTCCTTTCTGTTGGTTATAAGTTCGATTGTTTGTCTCTCCGGCTCGGAGTTCTTGGTGAACTACATGAGCCGTCCTCGTTGTATGAGCATTTCGATTGCATCTTTTAGATGGATGCAATCGTCGATCACGTGGTTGTGACATTTGTGGAACCGACAGTATTTTGTTTTGTCGACTCCTCTTTTTTCTTGTGAAGGGGCATTTGGGGGTTTAACCCCAGCGTCCTTCAGTTCAGCGGTGGAGATCTCAGCAAGAATTTTCTCCCTGGATATTGACAAAGCAGTGTGTTCCGTGAAGCGACCGCCTAGTCTTTTACCTTCACGGGGAGCTTTGCCTTCCCTCTTTTTCTCATGGAAGGACTTTTTGGAGGATTCAGCAACAGGTTCCTCTTTCCTAACCTTATTGAGGCTATCGGCATAGACCTCTTCCTCGTAGAGAATGTAGGCTTTTACAATCGCGAGGAATTGATTATAGGTTTCGGGGCGGTCGAGGCGAACAACTTTCTTGATGTCAATGCCAGATCCTTGGTGATCAGGTATTGTTTCATGTTTTCGTTAGCACCTCGTACCTGGACCGCTTCCTTGTTGAACCTCTCAATGTAGTCTCGCAGAGGTTCACTTCTTCCTTGAACAATGGTCTCAAGGGACGCCATCGTTTTGGGCTGAATCCTTGAGGCCGTGAAGTGGGTGGTAAATTCGTTGCAAAGGTCACCCCATGTCTCTATGGAGTTTCTCCTTAAGTTTTTAAACTATGTCATTGCTCCTTGTCTTAAGGTGGTGACAAAGAGCTTGCACTTGACTACTTCTCATACCGACCGGTACGTGAGGACAGCTTCAATGTTTTCGATGTGCTCGTCGGGGTCTGATGTCCCGTCGTATGAGTCCATCTGAGGTGGCTTTTCCAATCCGCGAGGGATTGGAGTATCTCGGATGCGTTGAGTGAAAGGTTCGTATGTGTAATGGCCCCCTCGGGCATCGCGTTCATCGTCAGAGCTGGAGGAGGAGGATGACCAAGAATGTCTCTTTCGCCTTAATGGAGATCTTCTTGGTGGAGACCACCTAGGGGGAGCGCGTCTTGGTGACCGTCTCCTTGGTGACCGCCGTTCGTGGCAAGGAGATCTAACGCTGATGGAGCGCCTCGGAGACCTAGATCTGGAACGGCGGGGGCTCCTTCCTCTTCTGTTACATAGTGGGGAAGGAGTGTCGCGGACGTGAATCAGCTGCCTTTTTGATTGCTCAAGTTCAGCAATGTGTTTGCTTTGCTCCTCAACCAATGTTATTTGACGTTTGACCGTGCGAAGAAGGAGGTTGATTTGTGAATCCGTGGTATTGTCGACCATCTTTTCAGGCCACGGAGGTCTGAATATTGGTCGACCCTGCAGTGGGATCTCAGCTTGGACACTCGTTGGCGTTGTTCCTCTTTGAGGGCTCTGCACAGGAGATGGAGAAGCAGTTCGTCCATCCTGGTTTGGACGTTGGACGATGCTTTGAATGCGCGGTGCAGCGCCGTTGACAGCCATGTTTTATATGTGAAAATCTTTGGTTTTTTGTATGTAAAAAACGGGGAGAGCTTGTATTATCCACAGACGGCATCACTGATCATACCTGACCAGAAGGTCAGTATCGGCGTTGTATTGAATGCGGTGGTTCATGGTGGTTGTTTATACTTCCAGTGACCGTTGGACTGAATGTGGGGTGTGTACCTACATACACTCCGACGCTCAAGTCAGTAGAGTTTAGAATGGGGGTTCGAGAGTGTGAGAGATTCTACCTTGGAGGCTGCGAGGAGCCTCCTATTTATAGAGGTGGGTGAATGCATAGCCGTTGTAAAGCACACGTGTGACCGTCGGTTACGAAACCAGCAGAAGTGTAACTGTCGGTGAGATATTCGCGGGAACGTGTGTAAAGAAACGTTACTGTTGGTTTGAACAGGTCTCGGATGTTCCGAGCACCCCCCTCGCGAAGAAGGGGTATGTTGCGAGTAATTTTCCAAATGCAGAATTTGGGCTTGGTTTGTAATTGGGCCTAAGTGGTTAAGCCCAGGTCTTTGACCGGTCCAGAACAAAATGTACAAACAAAGGCACAATTTTTCAATTGGATGATACCTTTTTTCAGCGTCATTCAAAACCCTACTAAGATAATAAATGGCTCTTTCTGCGCCATTTTCATCCTCTTGTGCTAGCATACTTCCTATAATATTATCTGAAGCAGCTATATACAATTTCATCACTTTATCCCTAAGAGGAGGTAACAAAATAGGAGGGTTCATCAAGTAAGCCTTGATGTCACCGAATGCTTTTTTATGTTCTGGTTCCCATTTGAAAACATATTTCTTCAGCCGCAGTAGTGGTGAGAAAACTTCAGTTCTGCCACTTAGATTTGAAATGAATCTTATAAGAAAGTTGATTTTTCCCAACAAAGATTGAAGCTCTTTCTTTGTCGAAGGAGGTTTTGTCTCCAAAATTGCTTTTGTTTTGTTTTGATTAATTTCAATGCCTTTTTTGAGCACAACAAAACCTAAGAAGTCGCATGCACGCACACCAAAAGCACATTTCAATGGATTCATTTTCAATCCATATTTTCGCATACTTTCGAATGATCTTTGAAGGTGATCTAAATGATCCTTCTCAGCAGATGATTTAACAACAATGTCATTGTCATACCCCAAATTTTGACTAGTTAAATTTTTTATTCGTTTTTTTTAAACAGTTAAAAGTTTTTATTCGTATTTTAAAAACCGAGAAATTTCGTCCTCTCAGACGAAATTTCGGCAGAGAGGCATTTTAAAATACCATATTTGGTTACCGAAAGGGACAATTTTAACTACTTTTTTTATTTTTTATTATTTCTTATTATTTCCCAGTTTTTTTAATTAGTTCATTTTAGTTTTTATTATTTATTATTTTCGTTATTATGTATATATATTTTTATTATTAATTTTTTTTTTATTCTTTAAAGTCTTTTATTTTTGGTCCAGAGAGTCTTTAGTCAGCTCATATCCATGTGTCACATATCCATTGGTCTTTTATTTCTTTTTGCTCAAGTCTCATCCAAAGCTGCAAAGGCATTTGTTTAGTCCAATCAGAGAGGGACACCTCACCTGCATACCTGCAAACCCTAGTTTTTATAGTTATAAATAGGTGACATTTATTACACACTGAAAAAAAAGTCTGACAAGTCCCATCAGCAGCCCCAATCAATCACAAACCCTAATTTTCTCATTTCACTAGTTTTTCCAGATATAAATATCACTTTCTCAAGAACATCACAAGAACACTAACACAAACATATTCCAGCAATCATCTCTCTTCTTTTCCAGAAAAAACAATCGGTCAAAATAAACTCCTTACCACTCATAAACAAAATCATCCGATAACATCAAATTATCATCCAAAATCCCAAATATAAACTCTCTCAACAAAATTCGAAATCCAACAGAGAACACCCATTACTCTGTTATTTTCGGCTTACCACAACAACAACTTTAACATTTCGAAAAAAGCAATACAAAATCAACAACAAAAGTAATATTAGCGGAACTTCAAACAATCTAACACAAAGGCGCTGTACGGACCGGCAACAGTGAACCACTCAGCTTAATCCAACCGAATCAACCAAAAAAGGAAGAATAAGGTTCGAACCGAGCCAGAATCAAGATCAAAGCCGAATCCACCTGTACCGGTCAGATCTGAATCGAAACAAAGGAAGGAGAGGGTAACCGAACCGAATATGCAGTAAAGAAGAAGGTAAAAGAGATGTTCGTCCTTTTTGTGTAATTTGTGGTGTTTTAAAAGTTTAGGTCTAGGTTTGTCCTTTGTGTTTCTTCAAAAACTCTTTTGAAAATCAATTAGAGGGGTATAAGACGATTTGAAAATTGTGAAATTTTTTTAAAAGGAGGAGTTTAGGCTAACTCCAGCGGCGGCGGCGCCACCCTAAGGTGTCCGGCCACCGCGCCAGAGTGATGTTGTTCATCAGAGAAGAAGAAAGGAAATTTCATAGCTTCTCTCTCTAGAAAACCTTAGAGAGAGAGGCAGTTTTTGATTTGTGTTGTTTTTTTGGTGAAACCTCTTTTATACTAGTTCATTTTTTATTTTAATTCCATATATGTTGTCTCAATGTGTTACCATGTGATCTCAAGTCTAGACCGTCATATCTCAGATATGACGGTCAGTGATACTCTGTGAGATGATTATGCAAATCGGCAAATCAAGAACATCCAAAGAATTGTGAAGATTCAAGAAGCAAAGAATGAATATTCAAGTGGCCTCAAAAGACTTACAAATGGGAATAATTTTATTCCCAAGTCCTGAGGCAATTTATTTGAGGACGAAGACTTAAAACGACAAAAAATCGGAGAATTTGGGCACATGATAAAGATACCATGCGCCTAGAACATTTGCAATGTGCCTAGCACATAAAAAATGTGCCTAGCATATAAACCATGCGCCTAGCACATGGAGTAGGAATCCATGAGCCTAGGGCATTGTTCATGCGCCTATGGCATGGCTTTTGCCATACTCTCATGCGCCTAGCACACTGGTAATGTGCCTCGTGCGCCTGAAAACTCGGGGCACATTTGTCTTTTCCTATTTATATTTTAGGTAAAGCCTGCACTTTTAGCTCAAACCCAAGTAGAAACTCTCACTATGAATACCAGCCGTCCTCATTAAGAATTTCTCATTCATGACTAGAGCAGTTCAGGAGGAAGGCTACTTTGGAGCTTCGGGAGAGTTTCTATCTTCTCCTTGATTTTCTACGGTTTGTTTTTATCTTTTATATCTTGTTTTTAGTTATCATGTGTAACTAAATCTTTTTAGGTTAGAGTTCTAAAATGAACCTCTGTATATTTTTGTTGGATATTTATTTAATATAATTTTTCGTTTAATTTATTTTATTTATTCTTTTCTTCGCTATTAAGTTTTCTAGGATTATATATAGTTTTATTTATGTGAGAGGTGCAACCCTAGATTAGGTATTTAGGTTGTGACAGGACCTAATATTGTTTTCACTAACTGAAGGCTTATATCTTGAAATTTATATCCTTTTACCGTTAACTATTTGTCTAAGAAGTAAGTAGTTATTAATTAGCCAAAGACACCATAGAAATTGTTGACCCTAGATGTAGGTATCCAGTGGATGATACCCATTCGATCGTGTGGTGCATTACCAAAGCTAGAAACTAAGTGGTTGGTAATTAAGGAAACAAGCACCTAGCTATCCAATCGAGGGCTATAATCTAGTAAGGCCATTCTATTGAAACCCTTAGTATGGTAGACATAGGTTAGGGATGCCCGTTTGTAGAACTACTAAGTAAGCGTAGAGAGAGTGTTCTATGAGTGTCCTAAGATTCATAGATGGGAAGACCTAAGGGAACGTTGGCCTTCATTGGTCTTGGATACACTGGAAAGCCAATTTAAGTTTATGTTTCAATTACCTTTGAATTAGCAAGACCCCACACGTAAGGATCACCGTGCAATCAGTAGATGTAGTTAGCCATCGGTGGGAAAGGCCTAATTAGGTACTCAGTGGATGATTCCTATTGGGTCAGGTCGTGCTCTACCTATTTAGGAAACTCCCAACGGCCTCATCACTTGTAAAAATTACAACTCACTTTTATACCGTCAGCCTACAAAAATAAGTAACGAGAATTGTTCGGACGAAAGAATAATCACTGCGGATACGATATTCTACTTACTAACTTTATTGCTTGATGAAAATGACTGGTACACTTGTCATTGCGCAACTATTTTTGTAAAAAAATAATAATAATGGGGAGGGGGGGTGGGGGGCGGGGTATAGTAAATATTATAATTATTATTTACATTTACTTCTAGAGTAGTGCTACTTGGGTATTTTTGTTTGTGATTGTTTCAGGGAACGAATAATGGACAATTCTTCGACGAACCAGTTCAATCATTACAACGAAATCTACCCCAAAAAGTATCAGATGTCTGAATCTAAATTATTGGAATACGAACAAGCCCGATACGATCTAATGATTATAGTGGTGCATATGGCTTACGCTGCACTTAATGAAAGTATCGAGGATTTAATAAATGCTATTAAGAGGAGGTGTAATAAAGACTTTGAGGATATGGAGTGTTTAAGTAAACAACTTGGTGAACTTCGCATCGACATCATAGAATATTTTAGCAAAACAACACTTCCTTAAGTGTCGAATCAGAAGAATTAAATGATATCGAACCAACTATCCCTCAAATTGAACAATATGTTCCTCTTCAGTCTATTCATCTTTCTACTTTGACAATAGGACAGGAGCTGGATAAAAAGGAAAATACCCCGAACAAATCCTCCCCTGAAACTATAGTACAAGATACTGTTGGATACATTCGCACTAAAATCAAGAAAGGAGAACAATGTGACCACTTGTCGGAAACTTATCTTAAGAAGGAAGAAGCGCTAGGAGTACAATCAACACTTCAAGCCCAGATCAAAGAGAAGCTGAATGCCCCAATATTCAAGCCTATTATCGACAAAGATTCCATTTTAAGAATGAGCAGACGACAAATTCTTGATGAAAGTGAGAACCCTTGCAGACTCCCTAAGTTTATCCAGTTGTTGTATTCCCAGAAGTTGAAGAGAAAAGACATTACTGCATTTGCAAGAAGCTGTAAGGCAATATTTCAAGGACGATTACGTCTAAAGAAGAAGGACCCTAGAAGTTTCAATTCTATAAGGAAGATGTCCGTGAAAGAAGCTCAGTGTGGTCTGGGTGAAGGCATAAAGTTGACTCCAACATGGCTGATAGGAAAGCTCAAGAGTATTTTGGCACAACCATCAACTATCAATCTAAGACTTGCAGAAGGATTAATCAAAAATCCAGATGGAGTGGTGAAAAACGTAGTAGTGCAAAAAGAAGAACCTTCATCAAACTTTGTGATATTAGAGACTTGAAACAAGACTCACCTGCTGCAAGAGTCTCAATGTCACTTAAGGAGGATGATCATGTATTCCAGAAAAGCAAAGATTGGAGCATGGGAACACTTAATTCTTCTTACAAAGTTTAAGGAGTTCCTTCCTAACAAGAGAAAGAAGAAGGATGATGTGTTATTTCTTTCATTTAAGCCACCCTAACAAGATCGAGGCGTCGATCAAATAGACATTAAATGAAGCGCTGCATGGGAGGCAACCCATGGGAGCCGTCGGGATCAACAGGTAAAAGAAGCGTTGAATGGGAGGCAACCCATCATTTTATTTTCTACATTTTATTTTGTGCTAAGCTGAGATTATCTGACTAACCAATTCCATTTCTTTTTTTGTTACTAACTGTCATACCCCAATTTTTGACCTAAGGTCTTACATTCATATACCCTCTGATCCAGAATATTATCTGACTTTTCAGAATAAAAATTCGGCAGAGAGGTATTTTAAAATACCTCATTTTTGTTCCGATTCGGACCCTCTTCTCTCTTTATCTTTATTTTTTTAATTTACTTTTATCTTTTAAA